>Ga0194115_10001517_pt1 | contig 29639 bp, 49 predicted proteins | sample TA2MahsurfametaG_3_FD_148656 | JGI IMG/M metagenome (GOLD analysis project Ga0194115, IMG submission 148656) | Freshwater microbial communities from Lake Tanganyika, Tanzania - TA2015002 Mahale S4 surface | ecosystem: Environmental > Aquatic > Freshwater > Lake | place: Tanzania: Lake... | reverse complement strand
AGAGATGGACATTTGGGAATTGAGTTTGACGAAAACGTTAATGGACATCAATTAGAGAACCTAAATATTAAAAATGGCCATGGCTGGAATGTTCTTAAAAGACGAACGATTATATTATCCGAAGACTTTGAAGTAGAAAACCCAAAGGGCTCAAATGTGGGATTTAGTGGCGCTTTAAAAAGCGTTATGGCTGAACTCCTACTAACCAACCTATCAAACACCAACTCGAACCGAGTTAATGTGGTTATCGAAGACCTAAAAGCCAAGGTCGGTGAGGATTGGGAATCGGAAGTTCGTCAATCTATTGAGCCTCAAGATGCAGCCGAAATCTTTATTGCCTTAATTAAAGACCTTGAAAAGCAAGAACAAGAGCGACTAGATTTTGGTAAAGTTTTAAGCAAAGAGCCAATCCCAATCGAAAAAGTAAAGCGCAAGGGTCGACCCAAAAAAGAGAAATTAGAAGAGCCCAATACGACACCAATAGAAAAAGAAATAACCGATGATGAAATTGGTGATATTTTGGATTCTTTAATAATTTAGCACTTATGAAATCAAAGGAAATTTTCGAGGCCATCGACCTAAGTAAAGTCGGACCCGAACTCAAAATGAAGTTGGTAGCCTTAGAGAAGGCAACCGAAGGATTTACGAATGACCGAGCCGACGCACGCATGGATGCGTCACTATTGGCGCTATACAATTCATTGAAGGAAAAAAAACCCGAGGCGCTTAAAAATGTTGAGGTAAAAACGACGCAAGTTGAGGAGAAGGTTACAAAAATAGAAAACGGCAAGAAGGTTACCCGAACAAGAAAGACTACCAAAAAAGTTGCGGGTAAAAAGAAAAGCGTAAAAAAGAAGACTCCGCGCCCTAGCCAACCACTCCGCAAAGCGACTGTAAGTAATGTTGCACGAGAAATTAGAAAGCCAGGCGAGTCATGGAGCGACGCACTTACTCGAGCCAAAAAGGTCTTTAACGATAAAAAACAAGCGCAATCCGCCAAGGCGAAAAAGGCTTTGGATGACCTTCGCGATTTCATGACTTCGGATAAATACCTTAAAGGATGGCCCCGCACTTATGGTAAGGAAAATCCAAAAAACAATGATTTAGTAAAGGATTTGTCGCGTAAAGCCGAGGCCCCTGGTCGCCGCGTTTCCGATACGGGTCGTGTTTACTATGAGAACCGCGATAATCGTTCCGACCGAGAAGCCGATAATTTCCCCCGTAAGATTTATTTAAAGGATGGGGGAGTAATTGAAGTTGGTAAGATGGTAAGGGTGGTCGACAATCCTTTTTGGGAAAACGCGATGGGTAAAAAGGGCCCGTTTCTAAGAAAAGTTACCATGATTGATGGCGACCACGTTTTCTTTAGCGATGGTTCAAACTCCTCATTGCAATATGTAAAAATGGAATTAGGTGGTGAGGTTATGCTCGAGCCAACTATACTTCAAAACAACCCCGACTATATTACCTCGACGGCTACGATGAGCGAATACTTTGCAAAAGGTGGCGAAATTGAAAAAAGAGCATTAGAATTGTTTAATAAATTAGAAGAAGAGGGAAAACTTAAAAGATATTATGACACAAGAGGGAATGGTGTAAAATACTTTGAAACAATAGTCCCAAATCGTGCTGAAAAAGGATATTATAAGCGATATGAATCGGCAGAGAAAGGAAGTATTGGTATTTTGCAAAATGAGTATTTAGATAAAAATGACGTTTTAAATTATCTAAAAAAATCTTTGGCGCGCTTAAAACAAAATGATAAAATGGCCGATGGTGGAGAGGTTTTTGTTCCCGTTCAGATTGATGCCAACAACCCCGATGTTCTTGTACAGACCACAACCATGAGCGAACTTTTTGCCAAGGGTGGAAGCGTAGATGAAAAAGATTCTGTTTATGAAACTCAAACAAAAGGTGATAAAATTTCGAGCATGACAACTTATGTGCCGAATCGTTCCATTAAAGAACTCTCGGTTTTACTAGGCAAAAAACTCAAAACTTTGAAAGGTAGTGATATTGTGGATGGCGTTTACGTTAAAAATGACGCTCTAAAAACCACGAAATCTACTTCTCTTACCTCGGTTGACGGCATCTTTGAAGATGTAATTTCTATGGCCAAAACCAAGCGCTTAGAAGATGATATTAACATTGTTAAGAAAGATGACATTCAAAAATTATTGGATGCGGGCTACGACAATGAAGATATTATGGTTATCTATTTTGGGCCTACGGCTTTAACAAATGTGAACATTGACAATGAAATAGGTTTAGGTTTATTTAGTTACACAGAAGATTATGTGCCCGAGGCAATTGAAAAGTTAATTGAAGCCTCAAAAAACAAAACATACGAATTGGGTTTGAAATATCCCGATTTCACTTGGTCGGACATTATTAAAAAATACAAAATTGATAAGAGCGGCAAAGATGTTAATGGAGAAAAACGAACCTATAATAAAAAGGTGGAGTATCCAATTTATCGCCTATTTGAAGGCGATAAAGTTGTCGTAGGCACTAAAATTGATAGAATCACGATTATCAATGGCAAAAAAGACGATAATAATTATTTTCGTCGAGACTTAGAAGAAGTAAATAATTTCAAAGGCGGATATTGGGGAGTAGTATCAAGCGATAAAAAAATTATTAAGGACATAGCGAAGATGATTCTTCGTAAAAAGAGTGGTTATGTGAAAGACATTGATATTTTTGTCAATGGCTTGGGGGGAGTAGATGCCAACACCCTTGATTTAAACAAAATCCCTTATGAACTCGGTGGCGAGGTGATGGTTGAGCCAACTATCCTTCAAAACAACCCCGATTACATTACTTCTACGGCTACGATGAGCGACTACTTTGAAAAAGGCGGCGCTATCGGATTCGATGCTTTAGCAAAAAAGGTAGCAAAGCGCTATGCTGGAAAAAAGGTTAAGTCAGAATACCAAGACGAGTATGGTAAGACCTACTCCGATGAAGAGGCGATGGAAGTAGGCCGCAAGGTCGCGGCCAAGGTTTACCGCCAACAGCAGGCAAAAATGGCTCAAGGAGGGGGCACTACAAAAAAGGTTAATCAAAAACCAATCAAAATAACAACACAACAACAACTCCTCTTGAACCTTTTCCGTGAAGGTCTTTCTATGAAAGAAGCAGGATATGGTGAAAATCGTATTTGGGACTTCCTAAATAAAGAACTGAAAAACGATTATTTGACCGATAAGATTTTTAATTTAGTTTTACGAACAAAAATGGCTCAAGGAGGTGGCATAGGTCGTTTCCCATCTTCTCAATACAAATGGGATGCAATTCACTCATATCAATTCACCATTTATTTTAAAAACGGCGAAAAGGAATTTACTGATTGGTATGATTTAAAGTCTGCTAATGAAATGAAAACCATCTTAAATAACGATAAAGTAGTTTATAAACTTTTTTATTCAAAAGATGGGATGAACCTTGAAGAAGTCCCTGCCAAGTTCGCTAAAGGCGGAGCCATGGAGCACATGATTTTCGCTGGTGATGAATTATTGTCTATCCACAAGAATATGCTAATCGTGGAAAGCGCTTTGGGTTCAATCAACGTGATTGACTTGAGCACGGAACCCATCGCCCGCCGCATTTCAATTGAGCCAATTACTGGAAAAAACACTCTACAAGCAGCCAAGGAGCACATTGATTACTTGGTTTCTCTTAAACCGAAAACAATGGCAATGGGCGGAAGCCTCGAAGGTCATGGTCTTGAAGAGGGAGACTTAATCGTTGAAGATGAAGGTGCATACATCAATGTTTTAAGCGAAGATGGAAAGACCTTTTATGTAGACCTTGGTCGCGGTTTACGCGAAACGGAGCCGCCGCTCCCTTTTGATAATGGCGGTGAGGTAAAGATAGGAGATATTGCCCGTCTTGCCGCCATGTATAATAAAACTGGGCAAGAGGTCGCCGCCGCTATTAGCGAAGGTGCCGATGTAGAAGTCGAACACACCGAAGACCGCAAAAAAGCAATGCGGATTGCAGTTGACCACTTGGAAGAGGACTTTTACTACTACCCCAAACTCAAGGCGGCCGAAGGTCAGCCCGACTTTTCGGATTTCTACGAGAAAGGTGGGCAAGTTCCCGAGCAATTCCTTGACTCAAAAGGTGAGCGTAAGATTGATAAAAAGAGCATTGCGGAGTTGACCGATTACGTTATGGCCCTGCCACAAACAAAGTCAATCTACTTTAATGAAGACACTCAAGAGTATGTTCCGAGCCGCCGTAAGTTGCACGCGGACATAATCAACAAGTTTAAAAAAGAGGTTGTTTGTATTACGAAAGGCCAGCCGATTGCAATTTTTATGGGTGGAAGCCCCGCGTCGGGAAAATCGAGTTTTCTTCGCAAATACTCGCCATACTTGTTAAAGGAGGAAATTTTAAAAATAGATGCCGATGAAGTCCGCGCCATGCTTCCCGAGTATGATGGCTACAATGCCTCTCAAACACATCTAGAGACCAAAGACATTGTAAACACGCTCTTGAGCAATAAGAACATCGGAATCCCTTGTGACTTTGACCTCATTTACGATGGCACCATGAACAACGTGAAGTCGTACATCCCATTGATGGACATACTTCGCAAGCGAGGCTACAAAATCTTCATCGTGTACATGGACAAAGTGCCCAAAGACGTAATCATCAAGCGTGCGCTTGAGCGCTACAAGAAGTCTGGGCGTTTCGTTCCGCTAGAAGTGATTGAAGACTTTTTTGAAAAGGGCAAAACCGCATTTAACCAACTTAAGAAAGAAGTTGATGGCTACATGGTAATTGACGGCTCAAATCAAGACTATGAAATCATCGAGCAAGGCGGATTCAAATTACCGACCAATCGACAATACTCAAAGTTGGGAACCAAAATTGACCCAAAAGACATTCCTTTAGAGTACAAGAAAGGTGCCTTCCTAAAAAAAGATTAAATTTGCTTAAACTCAAAAGAAACTAGTTATGTCATTTAAACAAAAAATCACCGAGCAAGGCTACGAGTTCTCGACGTTGCCGCGAGGTTTCAAAGAAGAACTCTTGTTCATTGAATCCTTAGAAAAGCGAGTCGCCGCGTCCGAATCGGAATTGGACGAAGAGAGTAGCGACGATGACCGACAATTGGTAAATGAAGCCAAAGAAACATTAAATGTTCGAATGGCCGAATTTATTGAAGACCTCAAAGAACTTAGTGAATCAAAAAAAGCACAAGTAGAAACGAACAAACGCACTAAAAAAGTGGCCACTCCAAAGAGTAATGCCGACAATAATACCAAACTTGAAACGCACGATGAAAAAACACCAAGCGAAGACAAGGAAACTAGCGGAAGCGGAATCGCTGGTTTCGTTATTGGAGGAATTGCGCTTTTGGCAACTTTTGGAGCAATTAACTATTTCCGACGACGATGACAAAAAAAGACGCATTATGGATAGCACTTGGTAGCCTTACCGCTGTTGGTTTAGGTTATTTAGTTTATTGGCTTAACAAGAGACCTGGCGGTATTCCCGCAATTGTTCAAAGTGCGTCTCAAAATTTGACTAAGGTCATTAGCGGCACGGGCCGTGATTGTACAAGCGGAGATGCATCATTTCCTCTTAAAAAAGGTTCATGTGGTAGACAAGTCGTTGCCCTTCAAAAATTTCTTAACGCATCCGACAGAAGCAATTCTTTGACCGCCGATGGCATTTTTGGCCCCTTAACGGAATCCGCTCTCAAAAAAGAGCAAACGCCTTTCGACACTTTCAAAATTATGAATCCAAACGCCGTTTTTGGACAAGTTAATCGCGCTTATTATGATACGTTCGTTTACACGTATGATGAGTTATATGGCGAAAAGGGCTATAAATAATGGCGAGGTTATCAAGGGCACAAACACTTTTTTTAGTGGGCGTTGGTGTTGCCACCGCGCTAGGATTGGTATTTTTTCTTATTCGTGGTACGGCTTTAAGAATTAAAGACCGCAAAGAGCGTTTGCAATTCGGCTTACGTCGGAGTAGCCCTAATGAAATTCAATAGCGATGGAAAGGATTAGCGCTTTTAAAAGATATGCGGTACCCGCAACCAAGGCTTCTTTTTATACCGATGCTCAAGTAAGTACGAATGTAAAGCCAATTATATCCAAAATCAAAGGTTCTAATTATTATATTACTTTGAAAAGGTATGCTTCAAAAATGAGTATTCCCGAGGAAGTATTGGTTGCCTTTTATGGCGTTGAAAGTTCGGGAAACGATAAAGTGGGAATGAATAGCGCGGGCGCAATTGGTTTGGGGCAAGTTACGCGCCCCGCGGCCTATGATGCCATTAAAAAAGAAATCCAAGAAGGCTACATGACCGATGACGAAAAGGCTTATATCAAACGTAAAGTGCCCGCTTTAGCGAAAAATGACTATCGAATAAAATATGGTGATTTTGAAGGCGTTGGGCCCTATTCGAGCAATAAAACCCTTCAAGACCAACTTCTCAAAGCCCTACGTGACGATACGGAATTTAACATTTTCGTTTCAAGTATGATTCTCGCTCAACTTGCGGAACGCTACCGAGACGTTAATGGTGTCCCAAAACTTCATCAAGTCATTGCACACTACAATGGGGGCCGCAAGTATGGTGACGTTTCAAAAAAGTACCCTAATGCATGGGATGCGGCAAAGGCAAGGGACTTGCCAACCGAAACAAAGAACTACATTAAAAAACTTGTAGGCACCAACGGCTTTCTTGATGTTTTAACTCGATAATGGCATACTCAATAAAACCATACTCTTTTGCTCAAGCCAAAAAACTTGGGGTCACAATCAAGCCAAGTAAAACTAAGGGCAAGAAAATCGACGTGTTTAACAAAGAGGGGAAAAAAATTGCAACTGTGGGTGCTATTGGATATAAAGACTATCCGACCTACATGGAACTTGAAAAATTAGGCCGAGTCCCTTATGGCACGGCTAGAAGACGCAGAGCCTTGTACAAAATTCGCCACGACAAAGACCGAAAAATAAAGAATAGCGACGGCTATTTTGCGGACAAATTATTATGGTAGTAAATTTGTGTAACTTAAAATAAAAAAAGATGCCATTCATTGATGATTTTAATTACGACGACCAATATGTTGGTACGTTTAACTCCTTTTCGGGAGGAACGATAGGAGACGTTTCAATTGCTCCCGTTAATACCTCAAGCGTTGATGCAAGTCAAGTGGAAGCCCTCGAAAGCCAGGCGGCCTCTCTAGATAATTTGCAAAAACAACGCGAAGCCGAAGAGGCGGCCGCCTTACGCCTTGCCGAAGAGCAAAAAAGAACTGCGGCAAAAGCGGCCATTATATCCGACATTAATACGGAGTTAAGTGCTCTTAGCGGATTGATTACCCGCCTTAACGCGATTATCACCTTAGCAACTCCTTACAAGAATAGTAAATTTACGGACGTAGCGTCAAGCGCGACAACGATTGTAAATAGTGCTAATGCTCTTAAGGACACCATTAACGGACTCATTACGTCGTTGAACACCGCTAAAGCAACCGCGTCAAACGCCTCAACCGCCGTGTCATGAGTATGGTCGCCGATTTGAGTGACCTTGAAAAAGCGGTTGCCGATAGTGAAAAAAATGTTGCGGCATTGATGGCTAGGGCAAATGAACTTGCAGAAAAAAAACCTTTGCAGGATAGTGACCCGTTGGACATTAATGACCCCGTAACTAATGAGTTAGGTATTAACCAAGCACCGCCATTATCACCAAGTCCAAAAAAAAAGGATGATGGCATGAATGTAATGCTTCCAATAGTATTTCTATTGGGCGCGTTTATTATCTACAAAATTTTTAAGTGATGGTAGTGACTAACGGCTCGAATGGAAACGGAGACAAAAATGCAAAATTTAAAGAGCAACTTCAAACTACGTTTGTAATCGTTGCTATTGTTTCTTTTTCTCTAACAATTCTAGTAAACTATTACACGCTTCGTAGATTGCAAAGTTTGAAATGAAACTCATATCCCCCGTAAACACATGGAAAGTCACTTCTCCATTTGGTCCTCGGTGGGGCACTATGCATAATGGCGTGGATTTGCCCGTTGTTTCGGGAACTATTGCTAGGTCACCCTTGTCGGGCGTTGTTTTGACGGCATCTTTCAACAACGACAAATGTGGCGGAACTATAATTACCGAACATAAAAATCCTTTTGGCGAAGGAAAAATACGATTGGCGTATTGCCACATGAGGAAAATCAATGTAAGGCAAGGCGAGCGAGTTTCTAAAGGAGAAAATTTAGGAGAAACGGGGGGCGCTTCTCAAGAATATGGAGCGGGAAACTCTTTGGGTGCTCATTTGCATTTTGGGATAAAAGTAAATGGAGTTTGGAAAAATCCCGATAATTACTTTGAACAAGGGGTTTTGAAATCGAATACATTAGGAAGAACTATTGTAATTTTGATTTATGTAGGTGGTTTATCCTACGTGGTTTACTCCTTACTCAAGAAAAGATGACCATTCAAGGATATGTTTACGACATAGAGTCGGGTGAGCCTTTAATAGGTGCTCGCATAAGCCTTCTCGACGATGAGGGCAATAAGAGTAATTTCTCAACCCAAACCGACAAAAGTGGTTTTTTTATTTTGGATGACCCGTATATTCAATCATCGGACACCATACTTTTTGAAATGATTGGATATGGGAAAGTCAAAAAAGATGGGGCGGAACTACAAGATGCTCAAGTCTATATGAAGCCGCAAGTTGAATTCTTGTCTCAAGACCAATCGGATGATGATAGTAAAATACCCATATCTCCAACCGAAGAAATACCCAATGAGGTCAAAAAAGACCATACTTTGCGAAACCTCACTATCTTAGGAGGTGTTTTTGCGGTAGGCGCTTTAATATATTATTTTTCTAAAAAGAAGGAATAATGGAATCTAAAATTCAATCAAATGTTGAAGGCGCTTCGCCCGAAGTCGCTTCTCCTTCTCAAGATGTAGGTCAAGAAAATAGCAATGCCCCATTTTTGGATGAAAATGGCAAACTAGGTTATATCGGTTTAGCCATTATAGGTGTAACCCTAGCGACACTCTTTTACACAATTTATTGGTATCGGAAGAACATTCAAATGATGGAAGAGGAAAGGGAAGATGCCAATTCAGTAGCAAGAGAAGTTTCCGAAATCAAAAAAAATCTAAAGGCGCTTTTGGGCTCACAATACCAATCTATCTAAAAAATGCAACTAAACGACTTAGCGTGGGGAAATCCGTCTATTGAACAAAAGGTTTTAATGGATAAAAAAACCTTGGTCGACGAATTATATTCTACTTTATCGGCGGGACCTATGCCACTTAATGATAGTGAGGCCACTAAACAAGAACTGAATCAAATAGTAGCGTCGCTAAAGGAAATAGATGCCGATAAAAACGTCAAGTCATTTCGTAGGTATTTGAATTATGACAAGGGGTTACAACAATATCTTCATACCATGTTCCTTGCACAAGGAATCGATGAGCAAGAGTTGATTTTTGAAATCACTAAAGACATTGCCCCGCTAATTACCAAACTCAAATTCAAGTACAATCGTCCCCGACCTTACCAATTAGCGCATTATTACAAATTGAATTTGTTCCCTTTAAAAAGCAATAGCGCATTGTCGCCGTCTTTCCCAAGCGGCCACACTACACAAGCCTTTGTTATTATGAACGTAATAGGCAATAAAAACCCAAGCGTGTATGGTTTTTGCAAAGAAATTATTGAGGACGTAGCCGAAAGTCGCGTAAGTTTGGGGGTTCATTTTTCTTCGGACAATGACTTTGCTTTTGAAGTTGGTGAAGCAATTCTTAAGAATAAATCTTTCTCGGAAAAATACGGCATTTAATGGAGCCAATCACTTTTCTAGTCGAGCCAATAGGCAAACCTAGAATGACTCAAAGTGATAAATGGCGGAAGAGACCTCCCGTGGTTCGTTACCACCTATTTTGCCACGCGCTAAAATTTTATTCCGAAGAAGTCAATTATGAACTTACCGAAACTCTATCGATAACTTTTGTTATCACCATGCCTAAATCTTGGTCACTAAAAAAGAAAAGGCTAATGGATGGAGAGCCACATAGATTGAAACCCGATTTAGATAACCTAATTAAAGCCTTTAAAGACGCAATGAGCGAAGATGACTCATTCGTTCATACATATAAAGACATAAGGAAAATATGGGGCGAACAAGGTTGTATAATAATACAACAATAGAATTTTTAGTGTTGCAAAAAATAAATTATATTCGCACTATCTCACTAGTGCTATGGTTGTAACCGAAGAAAATCTTGTAAAACTCTTAGACGGATTTAAGTCGTCCATTTACAAAATTGGCGTAGAGGGAACAATTCAAGCACTTAAAAATTATCAAGAATATCTTGATAATTCGGGCTTAAAAGATATGGAGATTGTTACAAATGTTGTTTGTGATGTTTATGAAGTAACCCGAGACGAACTCTTTTTTGGAAGAAAAAGAGACGGCAAACGAATTGCCGCACTAGAGGCCGCGATGCACACAATGTCCTATAATTACAAAATACCGAAAATTGCGATTTCGTCTTTTTTCAAGAAACACATATCGAACGTATCGCGCTATTCCAAAGAGGCTTTTTACTACAATCCTAAAAACAAGGCCGACCTAAAAAAAATTGAAAAATTAAATCAAGTAAAAGCACAACTAAACTTAGAAATACCCGCACTATGAGCGCAAACGAAGACCAATTAAATGAAGTTAAGGGTGCCGAAGACCTTGACATTCAATCCTCTTACGATGACTTTAATCCGCTAGGCGAGGCGGTAAAAGAAAGGCCATACACTCGGCCCAATATAGACCCAGGTAGTTTTTCGGGAGAACTTGAAGAGCCCGTTTTTGAAGCACCATCTTTTGATGATTTCGACAATTCGCCAAATAACCAAATGGGCGATGAGGACCCAGGCTTTGCGAATCCTTCTTTGAATAATTTAGATAACAAGGAAAAAAGGTATGCTACCGAGCAAATGGTTGACACAGTGCTTGATGGATATGAAAGATTGACCGCGTTAGGGAATAACCTAGTCCAAGTAAAAGAAAGTAAATTAAAAAGAATGTATGCGGAAGGAGAAATCAATCCGAGCATACAAATTCCTATTGATGGCCAAGGCAACACTGTAAGCGTTGACGAATTCGTTCAAGAATTCAATTCGCAAACATCCGAAGCCATTAAAACTAGTCCCGAGTTTAAGGAAACAGTAAGGCCCGCTATGATACGGGTTTTCGAAAAGCGCGGTATAGGAATGACCGACGAGCAATTCCTTATGTATCATTTTGGTGTTGACCTCGCAACAAAGGGAATTACCATTTTTGCTTTGAGACGGCAAATGAATAGCATATTTGATATGCTAAAAGAAATGAGCGGTAATACGCCCGCGCCCCCTCAACCTAAACCAAAAACACCAAGGCCGCAAGCAAGAGAAGAAGTTTATGTCCCCGACCCTACGCCTTCTAATACTCCCGACGAAGATGTGGATGTTCAAGTAAAAATTAGCGATTTAGACCCGTTCCGTAGAGGAGTGCCGACATTTGAAGGCGACCCCACGTTTGGAGACCCAAATGTTCTTAAAGAATTAGAAAGACTAAGCGAAGAAGCGCCAAAACCAAAAAAAGAGCCATCTAAAAATTCGGGAAGACGTGGCCGCCCGCCGAAAGCAAAAAGTATTTAAAAATGCGAGAACCTAAACTTGGTGTAGCAGTTGGCAAAAAAGGCGTTGGTAAAACTTACACGACCAACCTCCTTATTGATTCGTATGTAAAAGGGAATATATCAAAAGGAGTTAAGCCAAGACGAGTTCTAATTCTCGATGTAAACGATGAATATGAAAACATCAAGGGCTTGCGGTTAAATGATGTTGTCCGATTTTCCGTACACCCAACCATTGAAGCGCGAAGAGTCCGACCCTTTAGCGATAATGGGAAAAGATGGACGATAAAAGAAATTCAAGATGCACTCTTCTATATTCTAGAGAATTATAGAGGTGGGATGTTGCTTATAGAGGACATCAACCGATACATTTCCGATTTCCTACCTAATGATGTAGTCGGTGCTATATGTACGAACAGGCACACGGACACGGATATTATTATGCACTTTCAATCCGTCGGACGTATCACCCCTAAAATATGGCAAAACTTGAACTGGGTTCGTTTTCATAAAAACACCGATAGTGTTGATAGACATAGAACTAAGTTCGAGGACAAATACGAAATGATGAAGATTATTGAAATAATGGTCAATAATGAATACTACAAGGGTAATAATCGATTTTTCTTATTTGCCGAAGTTGATGAAGAAAAAATTTATGGAAAATATACCGAAAAAATGTTCGAAGAGGCGGTTAAAGAATACTTGGCGGGCAACTATCGCAAAATCGTCGCGCCCGTGCTAAATGCAAAAGATGAAAGTGGCAAGAAAAAGCATACTCAACAAAGCGCCCAAGAATTGATAATGAAAAAAATAAAGGCGAATTATTGTAAATAGTAAATAATTGCAATGTTTTTATTTGCGAATAAAAATGTTATCAATAATAAACTTTGCGAAAAAGATAATTAGTTTTGTGTTGTTCTAGTCTGTGCTAGGGCTTCAACTAAGTAATAACTTGATAACATTCGGAAATGGATTACAAGAAAATTCTCGGACAAGTTGCGATTGTAGTAGTTGGCGTTCTCGCCGCTGGTTACGTTAAGCAACTACTCGACAAGAGCACCACAAGCGCTCCTGCCGAAGCCTAATAAATCTTTAAACCTCATTTTTCAAACATGAGCAACATTCGTCAATACTTGGCAGACGCACAACGCGCCGCCAATGAGTCGTTTGCCAACGCCGATGGTTTCATCGACGACGTAAACTTTACGGGTGACGGAAACGACTTCTTCAACAACATGGGAGGCTATATGCGTGCCGACGGAGCCCCGTCAGCCCCGACTAGCCAACCTTACATCGTAAACATCACTTCTACGAGCGGCGCTGCCGTATCAAACTTTGAGGTGCTTGGTTCTTACGAATTCATCAACAACTCGGGCTTCACCGCAGGTGGAGACTTGGTAATCGGTTCTATCACGATTTCTTCGGGTATTGCCAACATTACCTACCGCGAAATGTTGTACCAATTCATGAACAACCCGTATTCAGTAGGCTTGACTTATATCCAATCTGCAACCACAGGACAGGTTCTTGAGACTCTCTCATTGAACACCCGTGACGCGAATGGTAACGAAGCCCAAAAGACGCTTGTTCCTACGATTGACCCGTATCAGCAGCAGAGCGACATCATCGCCATGAAGTACCCCTACCGCATCGATGGTTTTACCAAAATCATCATCCGTAGTGTACTTGCTAGTGCGACTGTGAAACTCTACTTCTACCCCGCAGACAACATCAATTTGGCTCGCGGCTTGGCTGGTCGTCCCGTTTCTAAGCAATTCGGAAACCCTGGAATCGTTCGTAACCAAACTGTTGTTCTTAAATAATAACGATAACGAGCGACTCGAAAGGGTTCAATCTTGAAATTGGGGGGATAGGCATGAATTTGTCTACCCCCCTTTTTCTCTAAAAAAAAATACCTTATGACGATATACGACTACGTTGCTACGGCAAATCCGTCCGAATCCACGCGAATTATTAATAAATTCGGGTATTCCGTATCGGATAATCGTGATATGGGCTCAAACCTTCGATACTTAGTTTCTCAAGAAGGGGAGCCCGCTTTAAAAGCGGTTTTAAACGCACACCCCGATAAGGATATTATTCTCGAGGCATTTAGCGTTCCAAACATGGAGTCTCAAGATTCATGCACTTGCAAAGGCAAAAAATGCAGTTGTAAGCGTGATGACTATGCTAATGCAAGTGGTGCCGATGGCAACATCACCCAAGCGTCTATGTCAGCCCATCAAACAAACGTATTTCTTTTTGCCGCGGCGTTAATCTTGGCGGTAGCAATTATTACCAAAAAGTAAAATGGAACAACAACTCAATGATATTTCGGCGGCTATTGGATGGGCCGCGGTAAACAAAAAAGGTGAAATTGTAGCCCTCCTTACGCGAAACGGCGTAATTGTGCCTACGGAAACCCTTACCGACAAAATGTTGGTAGAACTTACTGTAAACGCCTTAGCCGAAAGTCAATCATTCGCAAAAGACTTTACCGCTTGGGCCGCAAATCAGGCAACCACTTATTCAAACGCAAATGGCCCTATTGGGCCGTTGCTTGCCGATGGTTCTTTTGAATCGGGTGCGGCGGTAGCGGCGAAAAACGTCAAAGGAGATGGATTCAATTGGGGGAAAGCATTAGAAAATTTTGGAAAACTAGGTGCTCTCGCGTTGAATTATGTTTCGGGTCGTCAACAAGTGGTGGCCTCTAATGCTCTTTCACAAGCCGAGCAAGCGCGTTTGGAAACCGAAAGATTGCGTGCCGAAACACAAGACAAATCATTTGCACAACAACTACGTCTCGGTACGGCCTCAACAACCCGTGTGATAGTAATTGGATTGCTTGCTTTGGGAGTTGTTGGTGGAGCAATTTATTTTTTCACTCGAAAAAAATAAACCATGACCTCCGCCGAAGAGCATCTTGATAAGGTCAAAGGCATCTTAAGTCAAGATGCTAAAAAGCGGATGTTTGAAAAAACTCGAGGAAGTGTAACGGGCTCCGCTATTGGTCTTACCGCGGGGGCTATGTACGGAGCGTTTTCAAGTAAAAACGTATTTGTAACTTCGTTCGTGGGTTTAATGATAGGTGGTCTTATTGGCTATCTTTTAACGGGTGAAAAAAAATGAAACAACTAAAGTCCGCAAATCAACTTTACCGCGAAAGTGGGTCCTCCTTACCTTTTAAGGATTGGCTTGCTCGAGAAAAAAATAAAGGTACTTTCATGTATGCCAATGGTTTACAAAGCAAGATAAATGAGGTTATTGCGGCGAACGTTCAAGAACAAAGCCAAGGAAAGGAGCCAAACAAATTACCCGACAACAAAATTTTCGGGCTTAATAAATATGCCGTAATCACTTTGGGACTAGTAGTTGTTGCGGCCATAGGTTACTCAATCTATAATAAAAGAAAATGAAATATCGGGTTGTAACTAATAATGAAGAGGTTTCGTTGGGTATTCGTGTTCGCACGGCATATCCAATTAAAGTATTCATTAAAGTTTACGACGAGAGTAGACCAAAAATTGTTCTTACCGATAGATTCAAGACTGTACAAGGCGACGAAACTTTTTATGTTCGTATGCCTCTCACGGGAAAAATATCTATTGTAGAGGTTGTAGATGAATATGAAAAAAACATGGGAAAACCCTCGGGTAATATCAAGGTCGATTCTATTCAAAAATTCCCGCTAGAAAAGCAAAAAAGCAACCTTCGAAACTATTCATCTTCGACTTTTTCTTTTATTGATTTCGCTCAAAGGTTCGCGTTCAATTCACCTTATTTAGAAACTAATAAGACATATCGGAGTAACGACGGATATTTCTTAATTGAATACTTTCCAACGATTAAAGATGGCGTGAAGGAGTTGTCTACTCCCGCGAGAATAAGTAAAAGGACGGGTTTAATTCAAGTTAGCAAAAAACTATTTGATACATATACAGTGCCGATGCGTGTTGCCATTTTACTTCATGAATACTCACATTTCAATCTTAATAGAAATATAAATGATGAGGTAGAAGCCGACTTAAATGGTCTTATGATTTACTTGAGTCTCGGCTACCCTCGAATTGAAGGTTACCAAGCATTTCTTGAAGTATTCAAAGACTCACCCACCAACCAAAACAAAAATCGCTACGATGTAATTAACAACTTCATTCGCGATTTTGAAAATCAAAGAATTTCAAAAAACTCATAATCATGCCCGAAACTATAGACAACCAACTTTCATATAGCGACCCGCTTTTGCAAACCGCCTCGGTGCCCTCGTCTTCTAAGCCGACGGGTCCATCTATTATTTATAGCCCCGAATACATAAAAAGTAAATTGACAAAAAGACCATCAATGCCATCATCTTTGACGTCAGTTGCAAAAGGAGGCTTAAGTAAGGCGGCCGCCCAAATTAAAATGAATAAGAGCCTTGCAACATTATTTAAAACGGGATTCATTGACGATGTGCTTAAAGATGGCTTTTCCGAAATGGGTAAAAACTACACCGATTGGGCATCCGTACAAAAAAAATACAACTTATCAAACAAGCAACTAAAATTGCTTAAGAAGGCTCATGCAAAATACTTTGCGCTTAGCGACCCGCTTTTGCAAACCGCCTTGGTGCCCTCGTCTTCTAAGCCAGTTATAAAAGGAGGCTTAAGTAAGGCGGCCGCCCAAATTAAAATGAATAAGAGCCTTGCAACATTATTTCAAACGGGATTCATTGACGATGTGCTTAAAGATGGCTTTTCCGAAATGGGTAAAAACTACACCGATTGGGCATCCGTACAACAAAAAAACAACTTATCAAACGAGCAACTAGATTTGCTTAAGAAGGCTCATGCAAAATACTTTGCGCTAACAACGGACGAACTCGCTCCTATAGCCTTAACGCCGACTACAAAAAAACCCAATTACTTGTTATTGGGTGCGCTTGCTTTAGTTGGACTTTTAGTTGTTAGAAAAATTTTGAAATAATGGCACAGGTTGGTGACAAATTGGTTGGCGTTGGAAACTTTGTAGGTAAAAACTACAAGCCTTTATTGTACCTAGCCCTAGCGGGTGCCGCGGCATTTATTTTGTACCGAATCGTAAAAAAGGTTACGACAAGTCCCGACTTAGGACCAAGTGGAGGGCCTTTAAACGAAAAGTGTGCAAAAATTAGTGACCAACAGGCGCAGATATACGCAACTCAATTGTATGACTCAATGAAGGGCTTGGGTACGGATGAAAAGGTTATTGAAACGATTTTCAAAAAACTCACTCCTTGTGATTTCGTAAAAGTCTACAACAAATTTGGCACTCAAAAATACTCGGGCACGACTTTGACTGGCGGTGGAGAACCCACATGGTTGGGCTTGCAAATTGGAGATTATAACGATTATGACTTGATTGAATGGCTTCGCGCCGAATTAAGTGAGACGACCGATAGGAATGCTTGGGCCTCTATTAAGGCCGTTGTTGAACCCGCTGGATTTACTTGGTAATGACAAAGAAGAAACTTGAAGAACTAGCGGCTGAACATATCGCTAGTAACTACGCCCCCTCGGGAACGTGTAGTGGTTTGGCCGTAAAAATTAATGCGCTTAATCTTGAATTGGGCGAACGCACAAGGCGTCTAGCATCGGGCGACTGCAAAAACAAGATATTTAGTAAAAATGATTGTAAAAAGGAGCAAGAGGTTTTTATTCCCGCACTCCAAGAGGCATCTAGAAAATTAAGTGCCGCTCAAAAATCTTCGGGGTGTTCGTCACTTAAAGGAACGACCTCAATGAGCCTACCAAAGCAATTGGCGGAAGATTTAGCAAACACCGCAATAGATACGGCCACGGCCGTAAATGCCGCCGAGCAAAATAAACAAAATCGTAATTATATGATTATTGGTGGCGTTGCCATTGTGGCGCTAGTAGTAGTTTATTTAATTGTAAAACGAAAAGCATGACCAATAAGAAATACCAAGATGCCGCCCGCGCTCTAGTAGCCGAAAAGTTCGCCGTGTCTAAGAATTGCGTGGAACTCCGTACCAAGATTCAAAATATCGGTGCGGAAATTACTACTCGCTCCGAAATGTATGCTTCGGGAAGTTGTAGGAATAAACTCTTTAGCAAGGATGATTGTCGTCAAGAGCAAAAGAATTACTTGCCGATTTTACGCCAAGCCGAGTTGGCTTTAACACAAGCATACAATACGAATCAATGTGAAATTGTATTTGGGGATATAGAGACTAAAAAAACGCAAGATGCGCTTGACAAAGCATACGCTGAGGCGGACCAAGAATTAGGTTCTAAACTTCGTTTGCAAGAGTATTTGATTTACGGAGTTGGCCTTTTGGTAGTTGGCTTCGGAATTTATTATTTCATGAAAAAACGATAAGATATGGCTATGATTGACGAAGAACTAGGCATTACCGCGCTTCCTTCACCCGCAAAACCCTCTGCAAATGATGCGGGTCAAGTTGGGCAAGACCTTGAAAACATGGGTAAAGATGTACTTACCAAAGTACAAGAAACGTATGATTTAGTTAAGCCAGAGGCGCAAACGTTAGTTGGAAATGTCCTAGATAGTGGGAAAAGGTTAGACGCTCAACCAAGGGTATTTGGCGGAGTGCCGAATAGCATTCTCGTATATGGGGGCATCGCGCTTGTTCTTATTTTAATTTTACGAAAGTGAAAACAAAAACGGCCTTATACATTTTGGGTGGCACGTTAGCACTAGCGGCCATCTACCTATACATTCGAAGGCAAGTAAAATTGGCCCTTGAGTGGGACTACTCTATTAAAAAAATTAGTGTCCGAAACATAACCAAAGAAAAAGCCGACCTCGAGGGCATCATTACTTTTAAAAACACAAGTAACTTTCAAGCCAAAGTGTTGGGTTACGACCTATCTTTTTTTTATGCGGGAAATCTTTTGGGTAATACCAAGTCTAACAAAGTTTTTATAGTTTATCCCGATACTTCTTTCGATGTTCCAATCTCGGGTGAACTTTTACTATCGGGGGTAAAAGCCTCGGTTTTGCCATTTGTAACTGCGGTCTATAACCGAAAACCAATTGAAGTTCAAATTGATGGTACCATTACTTTTGAAATCTCGGGAATCACCAAGACACTTCCACTAGATATGGTTGATTACGAGTATAGTGAAGACTTATCAAAAGAATTAGGCATTTCATCGTCTTTAGAAAAACTTAAATCAAAGGTTACTAACATTTTAGGATTTACTCCATAACTTTACCTTAAGAAACTTTAGTTATGATTTTAGGAGTAGTCTCAAAGATTATGTCTTCGGGCATTGAAAGGTATTCGAAAGAATGGTCTTGCGATGAAGCAAGCGTTCAAATTCAAATACTTAGTAATGGTATGGGCGGAATTAAATATAAAATGTGTCACAATTGGCAACCAAAGCAAGAAGTAACTTTCCTTGAAATTATGGGAAAGAAATTCGATTTGCTAGGCTACGAAGCCCTTTCGACCCCTTTTATGGTCAAGTCCTTAGATAAGTTTTCTAAAGACTATGAAACGCCCGCTTTGAACATAAGTGTTTTTTTGGCAAAAAGAAATGAGCAAATAGCCTTAGCGGTATTTAACGGCACAAAATCGGCTCGGTCTTTATCCTTATCAAAACACTTCGAAGAAATGGGAATTTAAACATGACCACGGCAAAATCCACACGAAGTAGCGTTGTTCAAGTCAACAACGATGATATTGTATGGATAAAAAACAAATTGTCCGACATGGACATAATGTTGCACAAACTTAACGCAACTGTTGTTGGCGACACCGATTATGGCCAAGAGGGATTGATTTCAAAAGTCAAAGAGCACGCTCAATATATTGAAAGAAACGAAAAATTCAAGAGTAAAATTGTTGGAGGTGGCATCGTACTTGGAGCCGTTTGGACTGCACTTTTGAAGTTTTGGGATAAAATCTTCGCAGTATGAGTATGAGTCCTTCCGAGAAAATAATTAATACGTTCATTGCGAGTAAACCGCAATCGGCGATTGATTTTCTAAAGTCACAAAGTGTCCCCCTTTCAAGCACCCCGTCGCTTAGTGAAATCACCGAACGTCTTTATGAGCGCTACTATCAAAATGATAAGTCGTTCAACACGGCATTAGGAGAGACCATTGCTTATGGCGATAACATTGGATTCGTTATTACCGCATCTATTATTGTCGCGATTGTTGGTACGGGTGTTGGCGCAGGCTTTAAGGCCGCCCAACTAAATAAGGATAAACGGATTGCGGAAAATCTCGCACAAGTAAAAAAGAATGCGGCCGCTCTTCAAACTCAAGCGGAACTTGATGCACAACGCGCAAAAGTTATATCGTCTTCATTGGAAGATTATAAAACGGGTCTCGAAGCGGAATCTACTCAACGTCGTAAAAATGCTATAATTTTCGTCGCGAGCATAGCGGTTTTAGGTATGGTTGCGGCATTAATTTTTAGAAAATAATGGCAGACCCTAGTAAAATCATAAGTGTTGTTGGGGACTTAGCGGTTAAAGGCATTGATATACAAGCCCGTAAAGCGTTTGAAAAAAAAGTTGCGGAATTATCAAATGAGCAACAAGAAAAACTTGCGAAAGACATTTTGAAAGCCAAAAGCGATTCGGAAAGAATTGCCCTTTTGAATGCCGCATTAGGTCAAGCAAAAAGTCAAGGGGCTCTTAACAAAATAGCGCTATCACGCAACATAGGTTTTGTAATTTTGGGAGTTGGCGTATTAGCCCTTGGCGTAGCACTTATTTACACTAGAAAAAAAGCATAATGGACAATTCACTCAAAAATGCTCTTATAATTTTAGGAACCGCAACGCTCGTTCTTTTAATTTTTAGGAGAAACAAAAAAAACAATTCCACGGGTAGTGTTAATGCAAGTGGGCAAAAATTGGCTGCCCCACAAACGGCTTCCGATAACGAAAAGAAAAAAATAGATAATGCTCACGTAGCCTTAGATGCGATGCGTAGTGCCATTGAAGCGGGTGAATCTAGTGATAACCTAAATAAACTCAATAGAATCCTTGCAACCGAATATAATGTCAAGGTTTATCCTCAAAAAGATGGTAACTTAATGGTATGCGACCGAACGGGAGCGCCTATTCTAAAAGGATGAAATTAAGTGGCTGGTGTTTATACCCCCGTTATAACTACTTTTCCCGCACCATTTCTCACAGTGGTGAGTCAAGATGCTACGACCTATAATGAGTTACAACAATCTTTAACTTCCACATCTTACGTTGCAAAGGGCCTACAAATAACTTCGTCTTCAACCGAACAAGTAGCCCAACCTGTTTTATTTGAGTCATACGATGCAAATGGCGAATTAGCCAATTATACTCTTACACCCTTAGTAGACCCCTATCAATTTCAAAGAGCACTTGAAGTAGACCTCTCTACTCAATCGATTATTTTTGATGGTAAAACCAAAATGAATCTTCAAGTTTTACCAAATGCCTCATCAAATTTGGATTTTAACGTCGCTGAAGTTTCTGCCTCGGGTGCCGATGATTTGGGTGGAGCATTAGATGATGAGACGTTAGAAGCGCTTTACAACGATACTATTTTTCGCGGTATTCAAGATGTTCAAGAATCGGTTGAGGAGGTTTTCGATTATGATTTTATGAATAGAACGGGGTTTTTCCCAACCATAAATACTAGTTTAAGCGATTGTTACCCTCAAACACTTGACGACTTGTTTACGGACTTTAAAGATGAAATATGATAATTCCAATCGTAAGTAATTCCTCAAATGGGGTCACATATTTCACCAATGACAAGTCCGTGGACTCGTATATTATTGTTACCAATGACCTCGGGCACATCGAGGTATTTAAAAAAGGAAGCATTCAATTTTTCACAACGAAAAACCTTTTTGCTTGCACTCTTGAATCGGAGGCCATGACTCACATAAATCAAAATGGCTTCTACCTTTCAAATAATTCCAATTTAGACGAAGACTTAAAAAGCCTTTTTGAATTATGACAAAGATTGCACTAAAGGTTAAGAACGACTTGTCTTTGATTACAAGCCTAAACGTGCTTGGTGGAGTTCAAGATGAATCAAATCAAAATAATGCCGACACTTTATATGAGTGGGACTTGAGCACCGAAGATTTCCTTAACGTTGACACTGTTATCATCGAAGCAAAATTGTCAGGCCAAGTCGATTTTGTTAGATACCCAACATTTATCGGTAATTTAAGCGTTCAAGGAATCGCTAATACCCTAAGCACATTAAACCTAGGAAATTTCCTCTCCATAGGCAACATTGTTTATACATACAATAGCGAAATAGAATTTGCCGAATTAATCTTGACTTTAACTAACGTTCCTACGGCGGTTAGTTTAAGTGAGGCAGCGTATCAATTTTTTGTATTACCATCAACCGCTTTAGAAATCAATGTTTATCCAAACCAATTGTCGTTTGTAAGTCAATGGAGCAACACATTCCAATTACTTATAAATCAAACAAATGCGTCGATAGCGATTAATACTTATGGCATTGGTTGTACTATGCCGCTATTTACACAATCATACGCCGCATCGGGTAGCATAACAATGACTCCTAGTGTACCCAAGGCGGCCGCCCTTCAACCTATTTTAAGCCATTCGGGAGGCGTTTCTCAAGGCTATAGTCTTTCTTGGCCGAGTGGAGTAAGTAATGCCATCCTTTTGTTTCCTAGTGGGGATTGTAGTGAAATTACTAGCATAGACATTAGTGGACTTGCAGGAAATATCTTCAATTTCGACGGAAGTATTTGGCCAAACCTTTCACAATTTTTATTGAGTAACCATAGGGCAAGGGTAACAACCGATGGAAACTTTAACACACTCAATAATTTAACCTTCGTTCAAATTTATAATGTTGTTGCGGCCTCATACCCAAGTGGTTGGACTTTCCCTGGTATCAATAACTCGGCGATTGAAACAATAAATCTTGATGGCCCAGGCATAGTGGCGACACAAACATTTTTAAATAGTAGTGATTTTGAATTGACCACCTCAACAAGTTTAAAGCAATTTACTTTAGAGTCTCTTAATAATGCTTTGGTTGACCCGCCAATTAGTCTTGGAACACCGATTAAGGTGTTTTTTATCAAAGAATCTAATAACATCGTCTTGGGTGATAATGTCAATACGATTTTTCAAACTCTTGCGGCAAACGCCTCCAATTTGTTCGACATAGGTTTCACAAACGCTAACGTTTCATGGAATAATTTGGCCATTCCGATAGAACTAAATGGTGTTCAAATAGTGCAAATGACGGGTTGTGACTTAACGGCCTTCCCGAACATTGTCAAAATAAATTATTTGGAAAACACCACGCCAACTACATTTTTAATGGATTTAAGGCTCGGCTCCAACAAACTGGATAGCGCGACTGTTGACCAAATTTTAGTTGATTGTGATTTAATGATTACGGGAGTTTATACAATCGTGAGTGGAAACATTACCTTAAGTGGTCAAACACCATCCGCGCCTCCTGGGCCCTCGGGCACGGCCGCCGCAATTAGCCTTGCAACAAAAGGAATAACTGTATCAACGGATTAATTATGGATGTTCAGACAATAAGATTAATAGACGTTTTTGTTATAGCACCCATTTTAATTTATGGCTCTACGCAAGAAACGCTATCGAAGCCTATGAGATATGCCATATTAACAATAGGCGTGGCCACTCTTTTTTACAATGGTCATAATTATTTAAAAGCAAAAGAAAATGCGTGAAGCCCTCAAGAAACATTTAGAATCTCAACCCACTTCTTTAATTTTTTTCTTTATGCCCGATTGTCAATCGTGCACAACGATGAAGCCTAAGGTTTTGGCCTTTGCGAAAAAGAAAAAGATTGCTTTATTTCAAATCCCAACCACGGCACCCGATTGGAAAGAATTAAGTAAAATTTTTGATGTGCAAGACTTTCCTACTCTTTTCTACGTTGAAAACATGAAAGTAAAACACGCTTATATCACTTCTCAAGAAATAGAAGAACTTATCGCCATCGAAAGCGAAAAATGAAAAGAGGGCCCGAAGGCCCTCCCAACTAAGTTTTACTAAAGAAAATAGGAAAGATGCGCGTAGAGTCACAGAACTGCTAAACGTTATCCAAATATACTTCTTCATTTTTAAAAGGCTCATCTAAAAGTTCAAAAGATTCGTGAAGAGCATTACCCCTTGGCTTATTCAAACTTTTTGCTTGCTTAACGATTATCTCGTTATCATCAAGGGAAACGTACCCGCCACCCTCTAAAGTGTCGTCTAAAGAAAGCGCACGCTTGCCATAATAGTCTTTAGGTAAAAGTTTGGCTAATTGTTTTAAGGTCGTTTTGCGAGCCATCCAATTTTGCGGGTCGCGCTTTTCATTAAAGTACAAATTGTTATTGCCGTTCATTTGGGCTATGGCCATAATTTCTTCACGAGTCATCACTTTGAATACCTTTTCCCCATCATCTAGTTTGGCCACCGCGTAAACCGCAAAAATGTTTTCACTTCGTTTAGGCTTAAGGTCATTAGGAATATGTGATAATTTAGGTTCCAACCCCAATTCATACTCAAAATCGTCATCTACATAAACTAACTCGCTACTAATCCATTTGACCTTGCCCGTCCGCATAAACAAAGTCACGATGCCCTTATATCCAAGCATAGGTTTTATTGCTCCCTTAAAGGGAACAAAGTAAAATTCCCCAACCTCTTCACTTGGACTTAATCCAAGTTCCGCACAAAGCAAAATAGAAGCAAATAATGAAGCGGGATTGTTTTGAAAAGCCTCTTGCATTAAAGGGCTTTTTTTGACTTGTGTTGTGACTATTTGGACAAATTGAGAAGCGGTCATATCGTGCTTCGCTAATAGGTCTTCTAAAATGTTACGCTCATATTGAGAGAGTTGAGCATTAAATCGGGTTACGAGTTCCTTGTTCATTTTCCAATAATTTTTTCTAAGTCAATGTCAAGCATTCTTTTCTTTCGATGATAAATAAATGCGGCCGTCCTATCTATTTCCTCTTTTATCAAGACAAGTTCCTCATAAGTAATTGATTCATAACCACTTTTGCAAAACGCAAGATAATTTTGTAGGCCATGTAAATACGTGGTTAGGTATTTAATGTCATGATGAATCTTACGAATTTCTTCTAAAGGCACCCACTTAGATTGGGACATTAATAGTAGATTTCTTCGACCAATGGTAAGGTCGTTTTTGACTCGCAGTCTTGAAATAGTGGGCATTCTAAGCATCTTTTAAGAGTTGGTTTTGCTTTGAAAAAATCACGATTAATTGAAGATAATTTGTTACGAATCCTTAAAACGCTAATCTTGTGCGTTTCATAGCGCACCTCATCGACAAGGATTTTAAAAATCTTAGCATAGCCAGGGTCTTTTGCGCTAAAAACGAAAAAATAAAAAGGCACGTCGTCTATGCCCCATAAGTCTTGCGCCAACATTTTGTAATGTACCGCTTGTACTAACGTCTCATCTTTCTCCGAAAGGGTTGCGCTATCCCAACCATATTCGCTCCATTTGTCGTCAATAACGGACGAGTATTTGGTGTCTATGATGCATTTTTCACCATTCCATTCGGCAATAATATCGGCATCGCCCACCATTTCTTCATTTTCTAGACGCACACCCTTATCGAGAATAGTTATGCCTAAATCATCAAAAACCATTTTGGCAAATGAAACGGATTCTTCCGCTCTTTTGTAATCCTCACTAAAGCCTTCTCGAGCGGTCCCTTTATAAACTAAATCCGCTTCGGGCACTTTGCCATTTTTAGGTAAGGCCCCCGTTAATCGATATTCAAAGTATTGCCCAAGTCTTTGAGGCTTCGTTGATGGGAATTCAACGCCATCATAAAATTTAGCCAAAAGTTGAAGGCCACAACTATTCCCTTGAAGGTAGTTGCTAAAATCTTTAATGAAGGATTGGCTTATTTTACGTTGCATCACTTAAAAACTACTTCGCTTGAAATGTATTCGTCCGAAATCCTTTTACGAACGTTTTCTTCATCGACCTTTAAAAAAACGATTTTATTATTTTCTACTCGAACGGGTATGTTTAATTCGGACCACGGAATAGGATTGCTTGTCCCAATTTGTCGTACCCACTCTAGTTGGCGTTCATAGTCTTCAAAACTTGGCATACTAATATGTAATTATAGTTTTTTTGTTTGCAATAATAAATGTTGGCACATTTCATCAATAAAGTCGTAGGGCTCCTCCACTTTGTGTTTTCTTTTGAAAGCATTGATGGTGTTTATGATGTATGGCGTATGCCACTCGCAATTATTAGGGTTTTTAATAATTGCCAATAAACGTTCATAGTCCTCAAGTAGTGTACTCATGGGTTTGTAAATTGGTTGAGCCCTAAGCATAGTGAGATAATGTTTAAATGGGTAACTAAAGTTTCTTGAGTGGGTGGGGGCCAAAAGCCCCCATCTTCTATTTAAACAAGGAATGATATTTTAGAATTTTCAAGCAATATGCTTCAAACAATTCTCGAGCCTTATATGTCTCGGTAAATTCGTTCCAAGGAAGTTCGACTTCAATAGTCGTATGTTCTCCATAGGCATCGTTTGTGTCGTAAAAAGTTTCCCGACCGCCGTTATCCTCAACATAATCTTGAAAGGATTCTTGAAATTTGTCCTTCTTCATAGCAACATTATACCAATCAAAAGGATGTTCGTCGTCTCCAATATAAACTAGAAGTTCGTCCTCATACTGGTTGTAGTCGAAACAAGCGAGGCCACGCTTGCATGGTAGTTCAATGTTCATTTCAAATCGTAAAAAGTTGCAACATCAATAATTATAGCAGCACCGAAAACTAAATCTTGACAATTGCTGCCATTAACACATAGTAAGGTAGCAATATCATTTATTTCGTCCACATTTCCCTCGGTTTTTCCACTATGTACTAATAAGTGTACTCCATCATGCATTTGAACCACCTTTGTATTTGGTAGCGTTAAATTTTTAAGTTCATCGAATGTTTTTATAGATTGTTGATGGGTACCACCATCTTTTGCAATATGTAAGATATTCATTTTCTACGCATGACTTTATAAGCAAAAGGGTGACCAAGCCGTTGCTCATCACACACCTTTACTAATTGTTGATATAGTTTAATGGCTTCTACCCTAGACGAGGCTACCACCTCGCCGTAAAAAAGCCAATTCAAAGTTTTGCCGTCGTCCGCCAAAACCCCAAACTTATACGAGTTTCCCGTATTCAAAGTTTTCGAATTCCTTTCAATGAGTATTGCGAAGGGCACACCCGCCTCCTTGAAAGTATTCAATTCGTATTTCTCCGCACGCTCCTTTTCGCTAAATGGAGAGACTTCAAGCCTAGTCATAAATGTTGTTTCCTTTTTTTCTAAAACAAATATAGTAATGTTATTTTAGAAAATACAAATTAAAATTACTAATACTCTAACAATTTGTAAGTCAAGCCTTTAGAATTGAAGTATTCGTGCATAATATCACGATTATTAGGCGTGTCTCGAAAGTAAATGCAATCCGTCTTCCAACAATCAAAATCATTTTCAAGCAACTCGGATGCCTCCCTCATCATATCAAAACAAGAAAGCCGTATCAATCGGTAGGTGTCCATGAGAAGTTTGTCGCTTTGAGTTATGTGTTTTTTATCGTCACGAACCTCTCCGCCCTTATAGTATTCATAGACTTTGCTTCGACCCATTGTGCTTAGGGCCGCCAATCTTATGGCCTTAGCCTCTGGCTTTAAGGCTTTTTCATAGGTCGATGCTTTTATTATGCCGTAGTTCTTTGCTATACGCCAATAGGCATGGTTCAAATCAAATCCAACAATTTTATCTTTCCCCAAATGAAAATCATAGTTATAACAAACGCTAGGACTTTCTTTCGGCAAGTCAATTTTAGTTTTGTCACCGACCCAATCTCTAGCCTCCTTTCTAACTAATGCAAATAGATAAAGAAAATGTATTGGAAATCTTTTTTCTTTCTTAAAAAAGAAATTTATTTCATCTACAATTACTTCAACACACTCCGTCCCGTACCGAACATAGTACGGCGTGCCTCGTTTCTTTAAACGCTCAATAAATTGTAAGTACGAAGTGTGTAGTACCCTTCGGTCGCTTATGTTCATACCTCCCCGCCCTCTTCAAATTTTTTAATCAACTCGGCCAAAAGGGTCTTAAATTCTTTTTTATTAATAAGCCCCTTGTCGTAAAAACTCTCAAGTTTTTTCATAGCGGCATTCAAAGCCCGAATATCGCTTGGTTTTCTTTCTTGAATTGTAGCCGCCTCTTCTTTGTCTTCCTTCGTGCTTTTAGGTCGTTTACGTTTTTTGGCTTTCTCTTTTCGTGCTCTTTGAGTTCTTTCTTTCTTTAATTGCTTTAAACGCTCTCGACGCGCCAAAATTGCTTCTTCACTTTGTTCTTCGGTAATGAATACCTCATCACTAGCATCATCGACTAGTTTACCATTTTCCGACAAGATGAAGTCAATAAAATAAGAGCAAGGGTCGCCATCATCCTTCTTGCCTGGCATAACACGGCGAAAACCAATGATTGTGCTACCCGACTTATTATTGCTTCCCCTTCGTATTTCGCTAATGATGTTTGCGGATTCTTGGTCACTTGACAATTGTCCCGAAGGCATAATAGAAGAAACTCCAAAGGACCCAGCATTTAAACGAACATTAACACTTGTGTCAATTTTTCTAAGGTTGTCAAAAAACTCCCACCAATTTTGCTCTTCGATGTCTCCATCGGGCACAAGAAAAACATTTCCACAAACCGATTTGGGTTTTTGCGTACTAAGAATAGACTCAATCGCATCTTGTATTTGATTGATACTTACCCTTGAAGGACTTTGACCCTTAAAAAAAGGATATAAATTTTTAGAGACCCATTTTTGCGTTTCATTATAAGAACGTTTTAGATTCGGGTCCTTATCAAAACGTTTTCTCGTAATCTTTACGAGTTTCGCAAAAAGTTTTTGTGGATTATTTTTTTTCTTGCGAGTTGCCATTTGAGGTCATTTTCACAAAAATACAATTTACAAGGTTCCGTGATTAGTCAATGTTTCCTACTTTTGGTTCACGCAAGAAAGCAATGCGGATTTGTGGGGCCTTGTCATAAATGTTGTTTCCCCCGTCTATTCTTTGGTTCCCATTCGCGAGTCCCTCAAGTTTTTGAGGGATTTTCTTTTTTTAATAATATAGTAAGTAAGATGAAAAATTGTATTTTTGTAATTAAGCAAAATAATGTATTATGGGTTTAACAACTTCTAATCCTAGTAACATACGTGTCCCCGATGGTAATGGACTTGCCGTCTACATTGATGGAACAACACAACAAGTAACTGTTCGAGACGTTCGGGGTGGCACCGCAACACTTAATTCCTTACTTAATGGCGGCGGTAGCGGCGAAAAAGGTCAAAAAGGAACTCAAGGAGCAAAGGGAGTTGCGGGTAGTCAAGGCCCCGTGGGCGATAAAGGTCAAAAAGGTGTCACGGGCGCGGGAACAAAAGGTCAAAAAGGAACAGCGGGTATCAACGGGACCTCATTTTCATGGGAAGGAACATGGGATAACGGCATTAATTATGGTTTAGATGATGTAGTAGAATATAATGGTTCATCTTTTATTTCAGTTACGGACAACAACCAAGGCAATACACCTGGCACAACGGCTGATTGGGAATTAATGGCCGATAAAGGCGCTGATGGTTCAACGGGTCCAACGGGCCCCACGGGTCCGCAAGGCGCTCAAGGCGACCAAGGCGAGAAAGGCGATTTAGGCCCCACGGGTCCAACGGGTCCGCAAGGTGCTCAAGGTGACCAAGGCGAGAAAGGCGATTTAGGCCCCACGGGTCCAACGGGCCCCACGGGTCCTCAGGGCGCTAAGGGTAACTTGGGTTCAAAGGGTGATAAAGGCGCTCTCGGACAAAAAGGTTCCACTGGCGCTGAAGGTCCCACGGGCCCCCAAGGAGTCAAGGGTGACCAAGGAC
>Ga0194115_10001511_pt1 | contig 29687 bp, 23 predicted proteins | sample TA2MahsurfametaG_3_FD_148656 | JGI IMG/M metagenome (GOLD analysis project Ga0194115, IMG submission 148656) | Freshwater microbial communities from Lake Tanganyika, Tanzania - TA2015002 Mahale S4 surface | ecosystem: Environmental > Aquatic > Freshwater > Lake | place: Tanzania: Lake... | reverse complement strand
CCCAACCATTGACCAGGATGGGATCCAATTGGACCTGAAGAGCTACTTGTTTGTATACCGTCGACATAACCATGGGGATACACGACGCGAGTATGACAAGACTCCAGACAAATGTCAAGGTATCCTCTTCACGTAGCCATTTGTCTTTGGATATCCATTGGCAATATAAATCACCCTCGTCGACCATCACATCCGATAATGACATAGAAGAAGGGTTTGCATCATCATGTCGTCGTCGATGTGATTCACATCCATGCTGATTGGTTTCATGACGACAAATGGTACAATCTTGTTCTTCATCAATGGCTTGACAAGAAAAATTCGGTGCCCTTGTTTGGGTCAATACAGGAAATACAGCCACGACGATTCCAACCAAGACAATTACAGCTCCCAAATATTGATATAAAGAAAATCGTTCCCGTAAAATGAAGCGACTGGCCAAGATACTGAGTGGAATCGAAGCCTGGGGGAGGAGGACGAGTAGAGTACCAGGAAGATAAATCGATGCCAGAACCTGCATACAACCTGCCACAGCATCTAATAACCCCATAATCATGAAAGGTTTCTTGCTCATGTTTTTCATATGTGATCTAGGTATTGAATTGTTGAAGAAACCAAAATGCGATACAGGAAGAATGTAACAGAAGGACACGACCATATAGATAGCATTTGAATACATATTCAAAAAGGTAGGATAGTTGTACCTGTCCCCAAAAGAATAGCAGGGAAGTGTAAGTTGGACATGGTAATTCTGATGGAAAACGAACGATTGTCTCCCAAAACCGTTCGACACATGACAACTTACATGTGATGTGCCTGTAATTTGGTCAAGACAACATTACTAATCCCTGAGAAAGTCATTACCGTGAATACGATCCATAATTTCCAATTCATTTTCTTTAATGCTTCGGATACTAACGAAAGTATATCATCGTCTTCCTCTTCTTCGTATTCTAGTTCTGGCAGGAGTGACCTGGAAAGGTCTTCCGGAGTCGTATCACTTTCGTCACCATCACCATCATCGTTGTTATCGTCGTCTTCGTCCTCACGACGTGACCAACTTGCCCAACTCGATACACGGCTATGTACAATACTTCGAGTACTATGACTTCCTCCAGGTATCATTTGTTGTGTGTGTCACTGGATCCTTGTTGGTTAGCACAGTATAAAACGTGATGTTCTGAATGACTGATGATTGATGGCATGTTTACAAGTCAGTCGTCGGGCGAGAGCGAGGACACGAACAAAACGGTGCCAAAAGAAGGAAAACGCATGCAAGAACAAAAAAGCAACGAAGAATTCTCTCTCGCATACAGTGCACGCGGGCATCGACGATTGAATCGGTTCAGTCGCATTTCAGATTGACACCTTTCAACGGCTGGTGGGTTTGGTCAACCGTCACGTAATTCTGAAGCACAGGGGTTCTGATCGCACCAGAACTTGTCAGAACCGACGTCTCGACGTCAAATCCGGGTAGCATTCTCAACTGTCATCATTGTGCAAATGCCGACGGCCGAGGTTGTTCTCCGATCCACTAGAGCATCTCTCGTAGAACAGCATCGTTAGTACCTTCGAACGTGACTTGCAAGTATCGTTCTGAACAAGATCGAGAGTGGGATATCTGTAAGGAACCATGATAATGCCTCCATATCGAATCAGGTGGAATCTGGTTGCTGTATACCAACGTACTATCTCGATTTGTATACTGTTGCGACTACATCCATGCTGCCACTACTATCGATACTAGTATCTCCACCATCATCATGCTAAAGATAGTGGAGTAGTAATTGACTTGGTTCTAAAATCGATCCGAGTGAAAATTACGGGTGGCGGAGAAAGTCTACATTTGGAGGAAAACAAATAAATAAATTCCCGACGGAATGATGAGCGCATATGGCACTTTAGCATGAGGTCGGTGACCTAGCATGAGGTCGGTGACCTCATCAGCATGTCATCAATCTGGTGGCCTTGAGAGAGATATACACCTTGTGGTAGTGAAAAAGCAAGTAGGTTCATAGCTACCAAAGGTGAGCCGCTCAGGCGGAGGGAATCTGGAAGAAACTCTTAGCTCAGACATGAGTGCAGTCCTGGCCTGATAAGAGTCTTTCTGGTTGCGATCGGAGATGGCGGTCTTTGGTGGGGGTGATTGAGTGCGGTAAATTGGACAAAGAGAGAATGGGAAAGGGACAATGCCAACTGGAAGTCTTGATTCGGACGACGTCAAGTGGGAAAGAGGACGTTAGCTATCCCTTTCCAGTGGTGACGCTTACAGTTAGCAGCCGACTGCGGTGGCGGCGCTAGCCGTTATTGCAGTGGGTACGCTGTGATGCGCAATTTCAGCAGCATACTGTTCCAGGCGTCGACGTTTGTGCTGTTTCTTTTGATTTCCATCCGAATCTTGATTTCCTTCCGAAGAAGTTCGACTTGACGAATCAGATATGGCCGAAGAAAAGGCACTTGCGACTTCCAGGAGAGTCGAGATCTGATCCTGATTCGAACTGTGTGGGCTGACTGCATGCTTGCTCTTGAATGAAAGTGGTGTGGGTTGACTGATGGGAACGGATGTGGTCGAGGAAAGAGACGGTGATATCACCGATGTGGCTCCATCAGACGGCTCTTTCCCGTTCAAAGAATCTAAGTGGCTTTGAAGCAAAACGTTCTCATCTTCCAGCTTCTGGCACATTTCTGCCATCTCTTCCATGAAGAATCGCTTGCGATCTCGCGTTCGCTTGGCATGCATTCGGTTTCGTTCCCGTCGGATTTTGTCTAGCTCTGCTGCAGAGCATTTCGATCGATCCTTCCCGAGTAGATCATAGTCGATGCCATCATCGGAGAGTACCTTCTGTGACTGAGGCGCGGAAGATTTCAGCTTCTTCGCATTGTGTTGACCTGGAAGGATCAATGCTGGAAGTTCAGGCAGCATTTGTGCATCGGGAATGTCATCGCATGATCGTCGGAGAAGGGCTTCAATCCTTGGATCTTCCGTGTGCTGATGGTCTCCAGTTGCGGTGTCGCTGGCGAAGAGACCTACCAGGATACTTGCAGTGTTCTTTTCGTTTATACACTGCTTTAAGCGGATTTGCTCGCTCTTCAGTTCGTCGGCTCGGTTCGTAAGGGTCTGCATTTGCTCCTTCTTTCGTTGCCGCGTTTTCCGAGCATGGATGCGATTTCTTTCTCGACTAGAAGTTGATGATTGGTATTGGCGATTCATGATGTGTAAGAGAAGAGGCAAGGAAAGACGTAAGATATGGTGATAATAGAGAAGTATGTAGTGACTCAGTATCGGAATTTGCGAGGCATTGAATGAAGACAGAATCTACCGCGAAGGTAATCGATTCGTGACACTTCAGCAATCGCGGCCGGAACCACGGAACTTGAACTCCTTTCCCGTCCACCAGCAAGCATGTCAAGCTGTGACGATGTTCTTCGACAATCTGGACCCAAACGATATGATTGGTCCTAGGGCAGACGGAGGGAACGGCCTAGGAAAAACCATGTCGCATGCGACATGGATTGCCTCAATCAACCATCTGCCGACACGCACGAATTTCTGTGATGGGGTCCTGTCCAAAACAGGACAAACGCGACTGACATCCCACCATGATGCCCCCCCCTCTTGCCTAGGAAACGTTCTACGAAAGTCGATAAACGAGATGAAAATCTTTTCCTTACCTGCGTTGAAGTCGCTCACCATTCGATGGGGCAATATCCGTCGTCCGTCCGAGAGGTGTGATGGACTTTTCGCTCGTAGCACTCGACGAAACTGAGTTGACTGACTCACCCGATGATACTACATTCCTGCACCTCTGATCGTTAGTTCGTGGGTCACCTTCCATTGGCTGACCACGTACCTCCAGCGTCGCAACAAAACTCAACAGAGCTGGAGAAATCTGTTGACATAACAGCGTCGGTATGGATTGAAAAGTCAGAATGATTTTGATGGACCGCAACAGAAACAAAAGGCGTCGGAAGTTATGGGGCTTTACCTTTTCAACCTCGGCTTGATTGTTCTTACCTCTTTTCGTCCCTCATGTTTCATCTTCCGAGTAAGTATGTTCTTCCGAAGAAATCCAGTGGGAGGAGAGTTGGTTTCGATGCCAAACAAGATCCCGTTTGTGATTACAGAACTATTGTCGGTTGATGACGACGTTTTTTTCTGTTTTTCCACTCTTCGCGCGGTCCGTCGTGGCTCCCCACGGCGTCGTGAGTCCCCATGGGTGGTCCTGCCCTACTCAAAAAATCAATTGGACCGTACTTAATTAAGCGGTGAATCACCAGTCGTCTGTGAAGTGTCCAATCAGCGCGCGCTAAATACCTTGTACTAAAGAACACTGACGATCGTCAATTTCATCTGGCCAGTCATTTGCATTCCACGTGGATCCTGCTTTCGCATCGCTTCGACATTCTGCCAAAAAGGCAGCTGTACAACGCATGCTCGCACACGTTTATGACTGTCTGCGTTGTGCGTGCACAATATAGGCATTCTTCATGCCTTGAGTGATGTAGCGCGAAATTACAAATTATGATACAGTACTGTGTGTTCGGTACTAGGCTGACCAAGTGCCCTTGAATAGTATCTAGCATCATACCTATATGTTTCAGGTCACAGCCTAAGGCTATCCGATTTTTAGAACAGGCGAAGATAACTGTAAATGGCTAGGAGTTTAGGCGAGACGGTTCAGGCCAGCTACGGGATGTGATGAAGCGATCAACTCAGGTCGCTTCGCTAGAACACAGATTTCCCAACCCTCGTATGCCCTTCGTGGCGAATCTAACCATATTCGAGACAGATCGACAAGGTGAGCAAGGTATACTTCTATCTCAAGGTTATTCTGCGACGTGTTTGGCAGCTTCGATCGATCAACACCGGGTCACTCTCTATATGAGAGCTTGATCCTTCAGTTCGAGGCTTACATGAAGAATATGGCTGATTTCGTCCTCGGAACTTCACACGACAAAACACAAGAACGTTAGGTATTGAAGCAAACATCATCGCACCGAATAAGCTCTCGGACCTCCTTGGGTATCACTTACTTGGTCAATGGATACGAGCACATGAAGTCAACGAAGATGTTCCCCAGTTTGTCGTAATGAAGATTCGTTGAACATGCACATCTACCCTTGGCAACCTCTTCCAACAAATGCTTGGGACGTCCCGATCTCGTCTTTGCCGACTGAACTGTTTGATTCCGTTCGATCAAACCCAAAAAGCCTACACCCTCAACATCCACCTGGGAATACTTTGTAAGCCTTGACCAGGCCTCATTCACGTGCACTACAGCATACGGAGGACGAGCTTCCGTAATCACGCGAGGCTCATCCGGAGCGCTTGTAAGGGCCATCTCGAGGCTGCCAGGAATTACTTGAGCAGTCACTTGTCCTCCATCAGCACCATCCAATTGTTGCATGAAACCCATCGCGTCATAGACCATCTCCAAACTGTCAAGCTTATTCCCTTTTGAAAAATTGGCGCGGATCATTCCAGGCATGACACAGTCAGCAAGAGCCCCGCATGAGACGGCACTACGGGTTCGGAAGACAAAGGGGCACATCAAAATATCGTCAATGACAATCATATCATCATCATTGATGGCGTAGAAGGCTCCTATATCCTCGACATCACGTTCTTTGAGCTCCAATATCTTTATGGGTGGTCGAGACATATTCCCCGGGGGTACATGGATGCCACTCTTGTTTGTTTGTGGCACCGAGCGTTCCGCGGTTGAGGAAATGTTGTGGACTATGCCACCCGAGCGAGCGATGTTGCTTGGAAGACTGCTTGGCTTTGGAGCCTTCCTCGCTTGATGTGATTCTGTTTCGCTAGAGGTTGACTGCTGGGTTTCCGTCGGAGCTTCGTCTGTTGTCATGCTCTCCTTCTGACCCTCGGCTCTCTTGCGCTTCCGACCGAGTTTACTATCATTCCCACTAGAGGAGCTCACCTTGTTTGCGTTGGAAATTGCGACCGAAGGCGACAACATGACCTTCTTTAAATTTCCTGCTCGGGGCAGGGAGTCATCGGACGAATCTGTTCCAGATGAACCCGATAGACTGGATTCGACTCGCTGGCTAGATGAAAGGGGTTCAAGGCGGACCCCAGACCGTTCAAGTTGTCGCTCAAACTGTTTTCGTTTGATACGCTGCCATCGAGCATTTCGACTTCCGATACGCTCAATCATAGTCGCCATACTAGCAGCCTCACTGACTATCGCATCTAAGCCGCGAATGATTCGGCAATCCTTTCGTTTCGAAAAAAAACAAAAAGAAAATGAGAAACATGTTGTTGTACGAGCTACTTCGGAACGGCAAGCATCTTGTATGCTCACCAACTCGACTTCTGATCGACGGAAGGAACGAAAAGGTGTCACCGGCTGCTTAAACCAAAAATTTTCCTCGAGGATCCGCCCCCAAGCTATTGTATCCTCTTCGAAATCAGCATGATACTTCAAGAACTGGTGAACAATTCGTTTGCGAGTCTTCTGTGTCGTCGTCAGGGCATGGACCGCTAAACGCCGTTGTCGAATTTCTTCCGTCTGCCCCGCTCGGAGACCTTCCGCCATTTCCTTCAGTTGCTGGACGTAGGCCTTTTTCCGAAGTCGTGTCGAGCGAGCATGCTCACGATTTCGATCACGACTCTGCTGCATCTTATCTGCCGGTCCTGAACTCTTGCTGCTCTCGCAAGTACCACGCGAATGAGACTGGCCTGTTGTTCCAGAAAATGATTCCCTTTCTAGTATAGATTCGTCATTTTCCGCTGCACTCGCGGTAGTAGCTGCAGTGGTCAATGCGGAAATCGAAGCGTCTCCCATGTTGGATTCTCCCCCTCTCGATGAATCTACCGAGATCCTTGTAGTTCCTGAGGACGATCCACTCCATTTGGAAGGAATAGAATATGCGGCTGCATGTATATTGTCCATTGACGCCGCTGTCGTGCTAGGATAATTGTGTGATGGAAGCCCTGGTACAGAGCTTGCTGTAGTCGCACTTCCTGATTGTGGGGCAAAATTTGACATCATTTGAGGCGCCTGGTATGGATGAAGCTGCTGTCCACCTGGATACGAGTTCAAATACATCTGGGGCCACTGATTGGTATTGTGCTGGTATGTAGCCGAAACTCCTTCCGCGCTACGATTACCACCTAATGTCGTCGAGTCCATCGCGGCCACATTCTGCGTAGACGGCGAGGTCGAAAATGACGGCACAACACCTTGTTGCTGTGGCCTATTCGACATGATCCTGCCCACAATGCGTGTTCCTTTGTTTCGTATTTGTCTTTCAATTTTGGTGGTGAAGCATTTCGGGATGGTGGGGACTTCCCCGAGGCAAACGGAGACGGAAAGTGAACTACGACATCTGGGTTGGTTCAATAAATTTGGAGAACGTCAGATGCTCCAGTGTCTTACGTATGCTGAGAACCGCTGCCGGGCAGAAGGTGATATTCGTGCGTCAGAACCGACGTAAGAGAGAATCGTAATCACAAAACGTTATTTAAATCAACTTATCTGTATTGACACGAGAGGCTTCACACGAACTCTCGACCGTAGTTCCTGCTGTCGATTTCAGAGGAACCTTGTGACATCATTTTCATTAAGTATTCTTGCCAGCCTACTTCTTCCCTCGTGCGTCATTTTCACGCAACACGAATTGGAAGCTTTCGCGCTACCATTTCCACCGAGAAGAAAACTGCGCGCCAACGATGACGCACGGTACGGCAGAATGACGTATTAGACACATATATACGCGCGCGCAAAAATGATTATAGCCCTCTCTTAATTATGGTCTAGAGATGGTTTTGAACTTCACCACAGACGAGGCAAGGAGTACTAAGCCATCAACATGAGGCCTCCGAAGTGCACTAACAGTAACCTACTAGAGCAACTCAATCTATTTCAACAAACTTTAGACCATGGACCAACAACACAATCAAAACAACGAAAGACAGTATCAGAGAATACATACACCAGCTCCAATAGCTCCGAATCCAGGTGGTGTGGACGCGAATGGACAGGTGATAGGTACACCTAATCAAAGCATGCTTGTGGGTCTCATGACAAATCCGGCGTTGGCGGCGGCTGCTGCAGCATCACCACTATTCCCTCCAGCAGCTATGTTGACAAATCCAGGAGCCTTCTTCGCTATGCCGGATGTATTCGCAGCATCGGGAACACCCAACAACCTAGCAGTACCCACAATACAACATCAGTTCCAGCAGGCAGCAATAGTACCGCAAGCCATGCAGGGCGCTCCGAACATCAACAACACAGCAACTATATATGTAGACGCCATGGGAAACCAAGTCCAGCATGTTCAGGCTTGTCAGAGCACAGTTCCACGAGTGCCGGCGGCGAACGCATCGATGTTCTCTCAACCATCATCGGGAATGAATCTCGGGAACTCCTCGGTACACGCACATATGATGGCAACTGCTGCCGCGGCTCAGGCAGTCGCTGAAAGTGAAGAATTTAATGTCGACGGAAGAAAGGACCGAAAAGACCTTACAGCAGCCGAACGCGCCAAACAAAATCGTGATCGCAATAGGGAACATGCTCGATCCACACGGTTACGGAAGAAGGCATATGTTCAAAAGCTCAAGGAGCTTGTAGAGGGTCTTCACGCCGAGAGGACAGAAGAAGTGAGACAACGTCGTGTAGCTATTCAGCATCTTGCGGAAATGCAGAGTGTACGACGGACTGTGATACGTACCTTCCTACAGTACCATGCCGGAAATGAACGTGACAAAAGGAAATGGACCACCCTGTTGGAAGACGAAGTTTGGTTGAAGCAGCCCGTGACGCCATATCGAAGTTTTCGACGAAGTGAAATCGAACATGTGAGATATCCCGGTTGGTTGCTGAGCTAGTGACATGGCTAAAGTCGTGTGCGTGTAATGGTGCTTGCTAACCCTCCCATTGGTTCATGTGTTCGTGTAGGAATGTCGAATGTCTCGTGGTGTAGACGCTATGATTGCCGATGCTTCTAGCGTCGCTGTGATGGTAGAAGGTGTGGGATCACGAAGTCCCCGATGGATGCAGATCAAACGCGAAGACTTTTTTCAACGGGAAGAAGAAAGGACGGGGACTAAGATTATGCCACGGAATGTAGGACGACGAAACGGCAGGTTCCAGCACGCTGTGTCCAGTTTATCCTCCAGCTCTGCAAACTCATCGAACAACGGATCAAGTGGTGATGACTCGAAGGCCGATAGGCGTCGAGCACTAGCTGGCGCGAAACTTCAAGCCGCGAAGGAAGCCGGCGAATCTCGAGCTGCGAATAAGAATGCGCAAGAGTCGTCCGAGGGCCTTCATGACTACAATGCCAAGCCGCTACCCGATCCGAGGCTTCAGGATTCATCGGAAAGAGGTAGCACATCGCCTTCAGAAGATTCTCCCGAAGAATCCAATACTAGCGTGGACGGGGCAAAGCCAGTTAGTACAGACTCCTCATCAGGGGATGACTCTCGCAACATGGCCGACCGACGGCCTTCAAAGCGTCTAAAGAATGACACTGACAAATCTAGTGGCCTGCCGACGGCTGGTGCTGCTGCTGCCGCTGCTTCAACGGGATCGGGGTCTTCACTACCCCAAAACATCGCCAAGAAAGGTGGTATCGCTCACAATATTCGTCCATTCCAAGGTTCCATTCCTGCTCCACTCAGAACCGGAAACGCACGACTATCCACGGCACCCGCTATTGTTCTTCCTCCTTTTTCCGGGCTTGGGAAGCGCACTCAAGTAGCCGCGGAACCACTTGCCGAACGAAGAATTGGCAGTGGTCAAGCATCGCAGCCTTCGGAACTACGAGCTGGGGGGAGTAGTTCTGGCGGCGCGGACGGGCAAAGTCCGGTGATTATTTCAGGTGACATGGAAACATCGTCGAGCAACTCTTCCCACGGTAGAGCCCAGATTAAGGCGTACTATCACATAAACGAAGACGACATGATTCTCATGGAAGATGTCCTCATGTGTCCCTTCTTCTTTCGTACTCAAGACGCTGTCATTTGCGGGGCACTTGCTGAATGTGTGATGCCTGGAATGCTTCGAGCTAGCTTCTCGCAACGCAACAAACTGAAAAGTCTTGAATTGACGTACGATGCCATGGGATTTATGCAGCAACTTGAGCGGGCAAGTGGTAGCGAAACAACGGCACAGATCATCCCCGGAAGTTTGGAGATGGCCCTTTCTCCTGCCTCGCAGGAAGCGCGGGTCATTACTATGGCCCAACCACCGTATCAGATCGTAAGTGTCAACGAAGCGTGGACAAAGCTTACCAAGTACACCCAGATGGAAGTTGAAGGAATGGAGCTGTTTAGAACTTTGGAAGGGGAACCAATGGAAGATCAACCGGCGACCGCTCCATATGACCTCAAAGAGGTTTGCGAGGGGAGACCAATCTGCGCCACACGATTTCACTACGATAAGGACGGGGAACAATTTGTTGACTTCGTTTGTTCGTATCCTCTGACAAAGTAAGTAAACGTGACGAATTGACAAAGGATAAACCCAAAGCCCGTTGGTGCCTCATCATTGACGTCCTTTCTTTCTTCCTGTCTGTATCATAGCACGAACGATCACATTACCCATTGCATCCATATAAGCAAGAAGCTACCACCCCTTGAAGATTCAGTTGAGCTTCTGGATTCTGAGGAGGCTGGAAGCTCTCGATAATGGTTGTCGATTTTTGTTTTCGGGACCAGGAGGATGATAGATGTATGCGTACCGATGCGTCCTGGAAATGCCTCGACTGTAGCGTGATTAACATTTAGTCTCGAGACAAGAAGGGGTTTCCAACTGAATCTAGATTCAACTACTTGTAGAAACGGACGGTTGCCCCACCCCTTCTTGTTTTCCCACCCTATCGAATTTTCTAAAGAGATAATGCTGGAAGACAAAGCTAGCTAATGAGTTGTTTGGGTGAATCTGAGGTATCATCATGGCTTGGCAGGCAGCCACCATACACAGTCACTGCAACAGCGTTGACTACTTCGACTTTTCCATTTCTGGGCAGCAATCGCCGTTCCCCCGAAGTTTTGGGGGGTGCTCCGTGTTTCGGCCTGTATTGGTTATTGTTTATCATGTGAGACAGGCGTTCCTTCCGCCTGTAGGGGCCACCACTATGTAGGGAAATGGCCTCGTCCTACTACCAGGTAGTCTTGTGTTAACTGTTGGGACTGGAGAGTTGTCGACGTTTCAACAAGTTTCTCATCATTCTTTCCTTTGTCCCTCTCGAACTCTCTCTCTTGTACGAACAATATACCAATCTGAAACAGAATGTCTACCAGTGCAAGACGTCGACTACTTCGAGATTTTAAACGGTAAGTCCAGGACTACTTGTTGCAGATAGGTCTTCGTTTGATGGCATGACTATTCGATCCGTTGAGATCATTCGTACGGGTGGGTACGAGATGTCGCGTAGAATACGTGATCGTCTATCGTTACTCGAACAGTGTTGTATGTCAAGGAAGTCTTGGATGAGAGGATCTGGATGGAGATGAAGATTTCGTTTCGCGGTTTTCTGAGGAGAATCAAGTGTTTTTTTCAAAGTCATTGCAACCCACTCACGGAACGTCTTATTTTGCAAAACCAGCCTCCAAAATGATCCACCATCGGGTGTTACAGGTGCCCCAATGGACACAAATATTATGTTGTGGCAAGCTGTAATTTTTGGACCGGATGATACTCCCTGGGAAGGTGGGACCTTTAAACTGGTTTTGGAATTTACAGAGGATTATCCCAACAAGGCTCCGACAGTCCGTTTCTTGACTAAGATGTTCCATCCCAATATTTACAATGATGGTCAAATTTGTTTGGATATTTTGCAAAATCAATGGTCCCCCATCTACGATATATCTGCTATCTTGACCAGTATCCAGTCCCTACTTTGTGATCCCAATCCGGCATCACCCGCGAATTCAGAGGCCAGTCGATTGTACAATGAAAATCGTCGTGAATATAATCGTCGTGTACGAGAAATCGTCGAACAGTCCTGGCAAGATGAATCGTAACGTGGGACGACGACAACAAGATTTATAGATAGGATAGGAATATAGTTGAGGCCCTCCATCGCTCTTGTTGTTGAGGAAGCAACGAATTGAGGGGCTGTCTTGAAACTATTTCGGTAGGCCCACATTCATGCACGTATGGGCGAAATGAATGACGATTGGGATGATAACTGTTACTTCTGGAATAGGAAGACCTTGAGACTTACGTTCTTTTTGGCTTTGGAAAGCCACTATTTAGACTAGACCAGTACTATCTTCAGTCGTCCAAGCGTCCCCTTAATTCCATACCTTATTTTGTGTGCGGTTTTGAGTTTATCATAGTGCTACGTACAAATTCGATAAAGGAGTCTATCTTCGAATCATCGGGACTTGGAGGGGAGGATGGAGCCAAAAAGAGGATAATCGACGCCTTGCGGATACCAATGACTTGACCTAAATCGCTGGAAGCTTTTCCCGGAAGCAAAAGCAATGGGATATTAAGTCGTTTCGCCATAGCAGGGACGTGTACCAACATAGTTGGTGGATACACGTCTTTCGCCAAAAGAATCAGTTGAGGAGTAGTAGTAGTAGGATCGTCCTGCGAACAACCGTCATTCATACAGTGTTCCAGAATCCGTAGGCATTGATTGGTCCCGACGGCTACCCTCTTGCTCCAAATATCGTTCTTTGTTGATGGTTTTGCTTTAGCTGTCCCCGCCTGTGGCACTTTCTTTAGCCCCCCGCTTGATGACATGACTAACAATGTACCTCCCTTGTTCTCTGGTATAGTACGAAAGGGTTTGACAATTTCTTTCGTAAAGCGTTCGAAAAGGATTGCAGCGTTGGTTTCAGATACGACAGGAGTCGATATTACTTCCTGCGGCGAAGTGGGAGACGGAAAGTCTACCACCAATGATAGGGATGGACAATCAAGGAAACTCTTCGGAAGCTTGCGTTTGCGGTTTCCCTTACTTGATGATGATGACATTGTGTAAAAGTTGACGAAATAGAAGACGGAAAACACTTTCTTGAATTTTCTCTGCCAGGAATTTAGGTTGTATCTTGGTCTATACGTTCCCTTGGGGTTTTTTCGCTCGATTATATCTTCATACAATTTCCTCTATACGGCTTCCCATGGAGAGTGCTGTATATGTATTTTTGGTTTCCCCAATCTGGACGTATCCTCATCAAGTGAAACGAATGGCTGCCCAACCTAACTTATCAACGGACGGAATTGAGTTTACTTCCATCAGGTGCAGTCGAGTGGATCTACCAGTAAAGTACGATCGCTTCCCGCCAAAAGACGATTCCTTGACCCCCAGGAACGGAGGCTTAAAACAAGTAACGTTAGGGGGAAGCAAAGAAGCCACAGGGGTGTGAGATTAAGGATTTCTTGTTTTCCCCGGACAGCACTGTACCGTTCCGTATATTGTTGACTGTGATAGTGACAAGTGCAGTCATTACGATGACAACTGGCTTGGCACTATTGGAAATCTGATCCTTCCTTGGAAACCTTTTCGACCCAACTTTATCTACACTTCGCCTGAACAGACGGTACCGACATCGATTCGACCCTATCAACTGCGACACGAGATAGGAACAAAATTGGGAGCAGGAAAAAATGTGGCTTTCTGTGAGAATTATTCTGCTTTGTTTTGTTCTCATCAGTCTCCAAATTTCGGTTGCCGACAACGCTCCAAAGGTTACGAGTCCATCAGGAAAATCTCCTCCTAAGGATCCATCAAATACAAACGATTCGACTGATGATGATGATGAAGAGAATGCACCAAGTCGCTCTGCCATACCTTTGACGTCGATGAATTTTGCAAAGCAAGTGGGTGATGGAAATGTTTGGCTGATTGAATTCTATTCAAATTCGTGAGTAGGAACGAAGGCAAAACAATTGCCGTTCAGGGGTGTCTCCAGGAAGGTATCTCCAGGAAGACACAGGGAATGCATACTGTATATGTCAAGATTCTGACCCCCCCCCTCCCCTTTGTCTACCCCGTTGGTTTGTCCTTCTATATAAATTCCAGATGTGGGCATTGTCGAGAATTTGCAAGATCGTATGATAATATTGCTGCCAATTTTCATATACCATCCGATCAGGGTTTTCGAGTGGGGAAGGTAGATTGTGTGGCAGAACGAGCTCTGAATGCTCGATTTGGGATCCAATACCTTCCAACCTTTTTCGTCATTGATGGATGGAGTGTCTACCAATTTGACGAACCGAGGTCTGAATCGTCACTGATTGATTTCCTTCGTGGCGGGTACAAGAAACAAAGTGTACGTTTTGAAAACAAATACCGAAAGGTTTTTCTTGAATGGGCATGCTGCTTGACGGGGGTCGGAGAAAACACCAAAGTCTTCTGAACCGTTGCTTTTCGTTTCATAATCTTTCACCATTTTAGCCAATGCCTCTATTTTCGTCTCCCATGGGACCTATGGGATTACTTCAGGGTACGTTAATGTATGTCGGATCACTGTTAACGTATGTTTTCGACAAGGTCCAGAACTCTGGCGTCCCACCCCTGATTGGTGGTATCGTCTTGAGTTTCGTCGCGGTGGTTACCGGCATGTTTAGCGTCCTCATCCTCGCAATCATTACAACGCCGAAATCTAAAGTGGATTAATTGAAAAGATAAATAGATGAATCGCTGGTGGCGTGGACAGCTTAGGTTAAAAAGAACGTATCTACTTTCTTTTTTCAACATGGTGTGAATCAATTTTTATCTCCAGATAATTGGATGAGGATCCTTCAATCCCTCGAGTCGGATCGCGATCTATTTGGTGACCTCGACCTAGTGGGTGATCTTGACCTAGAGGGTGATCTCGATCTAGAGCGAGATGATGAGTCTCGACGTCGAAGTCGCTTGGAACGAGTCTTCCGGGGGGGTTCTTCGTTATCCCCTTTCCCGCCCCTATCGACTTGATCCTTTCGACGAGGGGACTTCTCATCACGGTCACGAGAGTGGGATCGACTCCTTCTTCGTCGTTCGGATCGGCTTCTTGATGATGATGGTGATCGAGATCGACGTCGTTTCTTTCGTCTATCTGGAGACCCCGATCGTGACCCATCACTTGTCGTACGACGCGGACTCGGCGAACGCGACTCGCTACGTGGCCGACGTTGTCGTTCTCCTCTCTTGGACGAGACTTCCTTGTCCTTCGCATCCAGAGTTTCCGATCGTTGGACAATATCCTTCGGTACCGACACAGAACGGGAAGGACTGCGACGGTTACGACGCCGACGATCCGTCTTTTCACGTCGACCTCTGGAGGCGCCCTTGTAGCTGCCTCGAGAGGAAGACGACGAAGATGAATACGACGAGGACGACGAATAGGATGGCGATCGACGACGTCTTCTTGAAGCGTTCTTTCTGGGCCGACTGGAACGAGAACTGTAGCTTCTGCTTCTGCTACTCCTGCGACTGCCACTTGAGGAGCTTCTCGAGGAATACGATCTTCGACTTGTTCCAGATGAAGATGAGCTTCCTGAACTTGAAGAGGCCGATGATGAACTGCCCGAGCTTGATGAGGATGACGAGGAAGTCACCGACGAAGAATCCGAGTCCTCTTCTGCCTTCTTGGCAAGAGCGGCCTCCTTTGCTTTAGCCAGAATAAGCTTGGGTGCATTCTTGAGGAATTCTCTCAAGTCATCCGTCAATGGACCAAGACCGATGGAAGTAAAGAAGTTAATAGCATAACGGGTGTTCCGGACATTGTCCTTGGGGAACATCCCTGCATACCAAACCTTACGATCTTCATCGGACGTCTCGAATCGACCCTTGAGTTTGGCAATCCCAATAGCTTCCGCCATTTCTTGAATGACAATCTTGATAAAGATACGAGACGATGACGTCGTCTCATCTTCATTCAGATGAATCGTCTCAAGGACACTCCATGGAATGGCATCCGTATGTAATATGTGTGCAAATAATTTGGCAACATTTCGTAACTTGTTGGTCTCCAACCGATGAATCGTCGCATATTGTTCCTTGAAGGATTCCATAAAGGTATCTCTCCAACGATCTGCCATGAGGCAGAATCGTGAGGCAACAAGGCCATAGTAACGTAAAAATGTCCGTTCCTGAGAGCAACATTCAATCAACATATTGATAAGTTCCATTTCACGACCCTGGGGGATATCAATCCGAGCCAATTTATGGGCACATTCTTCAAAGGTAGCACTCGACATGATTGTCAAATAGATAGTACGACGCAAATGGACCAAGTCTTCATCGGTCAAATCTTGTACCACCGTCAATGCTCTGCTGTTGGGATTGACAACGGCAAGTTCTTGATCGGGGACGTGGCTTGTCTCATCGTCACCCTTGGATGCCGTACCATCATCATCGTTATCATCATCATCATCATCCCCCGATGAGTCATCACTACTATCACCCCCGTCTCCTAAAATTTCAGCCCGAATTCCTGACCATTCCTTTTCCAGTTCATCATAATCTGGATTCTTTTGGAAGGTATCTAATTGTTCCTCCCTTTGTAATTCATCATCATCCAACGAGGTTTCATGGGTAATTTGATCATCTCGTTCGACTAAATCCAAATCAGGTAGAAGGGGAGGGAATTCTTGAAATCCATTCTTTCTCATTTTGAGTAATAATTCCATCTTATGTTGGACTCGTTTATTGAGAGCCTGTTGTTGTCCTCCCCCTCCTCCTTCCGATAGGAGGGTCCGGATTCGTTCTAGACAGGCACGGACTCCTGCTGGACTGACGTCTAATAGAGCCTGACCGGTCGTTTGTAACAATTCGACTGCCATTTCGACAGAATCATTCGTCGCATCACCATCCAATAATAGTGACAAGAGTTGTAAAATCAATAATTCATGGACGACAGCTTGATGGAATAAATGTGCCAAAAAGATACAAACCGCTTGACACTGGCCCTTATCCTTTCGTTGATAATGTCTTCGGAAGGCTAAAATAGATCGATGGATGATTAATTCTCCGACTTCGGGTAATTTCGAATTCACAACAGAAATAAGTGCAGCGTAGATATTGGAATATTTCGGTGAGGACATTGCCGCCATCAATGTTGATTTACATAACACCCCCCGTAAACGAATCAAATTCACCTTGAGGAACAATTCCTGTATAAGTGGTTTGATTGTTTGTGCGTTCAATCGATTGACCGTCCCATGAATGACACGCTGTTGATCCCTCCAGGTCTGTTCCTCCAATGTATCAAGTTGCCGTTGCTGCTGACGAACTTGCAAACGTCGATTGGAAGATTCCGCGGCGTCGGATTCCTGACCATCTCTTTCCTCAAGCTGTCGTTGTTGTTCTTCTTCTTCCTCTTGTTGTTGTAGTCGCCTACGTATGGCCGGTGGAAGATATACAAGAGTCGTGCTCTCGTTGGTGGGACGAGTCCCTTGGGGTTTGGAATTCTTCCTGATTTCGTTCCATGCCTTTGTATTCGTCTTGAGATTGTTGTGGTTGTAGTTGGACGTATTCTTGTGACGATGATCTACATCTTCTTCAATTTCACCCTCCTCTTCAGGTTCGTCTGCGTCTGTTTCGACGTTATCGTCTTCTTCCTCCTCAATGTTTTCGTGATGATGACGAGTACTGGGAGGATAAGTAGCAGCTAAGGTCTCTACCATGATTTGGGACGTTTATCTCACGGAACGTTTCCCGTGAATTTTCTGTATCAATTTCTCAAATACTGCAACGCCCACTTTCTTTCTCAACAACGAAGTATTTTGCAGTATGTATCAGTTGTGATCCTATCTCTCCGATCCTCCCACCTTGTCTCGCGGTTTTGTTCAGAGTCACGAAATAGTATGGCGCCGCCACGCGAAAGACTTGTGGTTATGGAGGCAATCTTTACTTATGTAAGCATATACCTATGTCTAATAGGAATGTTCGTAATTTGAACCTAGATCTACCGTACGCGTATAGCTAATTTGATTCGTACCCGGATAAAGCTGGACTCCGTGATCCGTGACCTGCTCTAGAAACGGCTACTGTAACTAGTTGCATGGATATTTGTACTTGAGTCGATGGAATTGGCGGGAGAAGACTTCTGTCCTCTGTCCCACTTGATACACGTTAAAGTAGTATCATGCATATTTTTGCCGTAGTGACTTGTGCTTCCTTGAAGTCAAGACAGACAGACAGTTGTTACTTGGAAAACGAAGAAAACTACCAGGTACTGGTACGATGGCAAGACATGGAAAGATTCAAGTCTAGAGACGCCTGAAGATTTGGATCACCTCATGCGCTATACGGACGGGGAAACCATGATATCCACCATTCGCGTCGAAAGGTACCATCTCACCCTTATTTGATTTGAAGGATGATCGACGACGAATCCAACTTGTGGAATTTTCCTTCGTTGATAGAAATAATGTCCAGATCATACAGGTCCTTCCTCAAGTCAATCAAAGAAATTGTCCAGAAAGACAGTCGATCCTCTATCGATCCAGCAGTTGTAGTGGCTTGTTGCGGAGGATACATTGGACTGGAGACAAGACGAAGAGGACTCCTCCTCCTCCTCCTGAAACGGAGCTAGGAGGGACTTTTTGAATGTACTACCTTCTCCCTTGCTCGACGCGCGAGCAAGCCAGCAACGATCCTTCGTAGAAAGCGAAGAACCCAAATGTTTTGCGAACGTTTTGTTTTTTCAGAGGGAAAGGAAGATTGACGGTGTCGAACGCAAACAATCAAAAGTGTTCACAGTTCATTCTTTGGTGCGACAGTTGGTGGGGGATTTTTTCCATCCCGGATTCCGACCCGGGTTTGATGGACGAAACACCACGTGGGTCTTTGGCGGGGTCGTCGTAGGCCACCTCCAACCACCCAAGGGTTTCCTAGACCGAACGCTGAATCATCCTACAGACCGAATGGACGGATGATGTGTACAATCGTCATTCTTTATTGAGTTCCTGGGACGTGGTAGAGAGCGACACCGAGCGACAATTGCCCTCCTCTGCCCCAACCTGGCGGACCACACAAAGGGCCATAAATGTGGGAACCCTTTTCCCCACGGAATCACAATCCCTTATCCCTTCGCTTCCCTTCCATGGCGTATCCCCCCCCGGAGGTAATGGAAGTTGGTGCTTGACGTCAAGAGAAATCATGTAGTCGAAGGCCAAGCTGTATTCGACATCCGAGAACGACGATGATGTCGGGTCAAGATAACCAATCCCATGCCCATTCTGAATTATGAATGGGCATGGCGATCATCGCTGCAATTGGGTCTTGTTTTGCTTTGCTTATGAGGTAGGCATGAATGTCTTATGGAAAAGACAACCACCGTTCCTGATGATTCTCCAATCCCTTGGCTCAAGGTAGTTTCACTTATTGCCTCGGAAGTCGAAACGTTGATCTCCCGTCCGATAGACGAGTGCTAAACAAGATAAGCTCTTGCGCCAAAGCTATAAGAAAATCAACCAGTCATTTCCAGTGAGACCATTTGATGCCGAAGTACTCTGGACAGTTTTTGTCTACAGAAATATAAACATTTGGACCACCTCGTTGGCTATATCGGCTGTAAAACGATGATGTCCACCATTCGTGTCGAAAGGGTCGAAATTATTCATTTACCTTACAGGAGGGTCGACGGCGAATTCATGGTGACTTTATCGGAACAAAAACCGAGATCAGTAGGCTTCTTGCACACTTTGATGAAAAAGAAGTTTCGCGGGAAAGAAATCGACCCTATCAATCCGACAGGCGTTATCATTTGTGTCGTGTCACATGTGTTCAATGGGATACAAGGCTTAGAGGAGGCTGTCGATAAATTTGATTTATGAATATCGAAAGGTTCGGACCACCTCATCGGTTATATCCGCTGTGAAGCCATGAGGACCATCATTCACGTCGAAAGGCTCGATATCACTATTTTGTTTTGCTGAAGGATCGGCAAGGAGTTCAATGCGGAGTCGTTCTTCTTTGAGAGAAGCCAAGCTGAGATCATTATGGTCCTGGTCAAGTCCATCAAGGAGGGGTGACAGTTAGATTTCTGGAAAATGTGGTCCCCGGAAAAGGAATCGAACCTATGGATCCAGCTGGTGTTTTGGTTTGTTGTGGAGGATGTGTTGGATTGGGTGCACGACCGAGGTGAGAACTACTCGCCCTTCAACGAGCCAGGAGCGAATGGAGTCACCGCTTTCCGTCGACCCACGTTTGTGAAAAAGATTCGTCATCGGGTGCCAAGGTCAGCGGCTACCCCCTTTGAAACGCTATTCATAATGTACTCAGTTTTGCCCCCCTTTGTCACTGCGGAGCTAGGAGAATAGCTGGTGGAATCTTTGTCCGACGGAATCACAAAGTGACAGGGCCTTGCTTGCTTTGGTCGTGGTCGTGAGTCGTGAGACACAGGTTCGCCCGCGCGACACCTCCGGTACCCGAGATACGATGGTATAGCCGCAGAAAATGCCCCCTGATAGGGACGTGAAGACAGCGACAAAACACACAACTACCCGACAGCGCGGAAGGACGTTGACGACCAAGCCTATGATGTCCCAAAATTGAATTCCTTTGCATCATGGCTTGACGTCGTGATCGTCAATGAATCTAAGACTTGCTTGAATCAACTACTATGAATTGCTTCTGGACAAGACGTCGTAACTACTAATGTTTTCGAAGATCCTTCGTCTCCAAGCTGTCTCACTTGCTGCCATGAAAGTGGATACTATATGGATCACCCGCCCGACAAACGATCGCTACACTAAATAAAAGAGATGGTATCAAAACGAGCAAAATTATCCAGTTTGTTGCCATTGAGGCCATTTGATTCTCAAGGCACTTGAAAAATAAGAGTCTTTACAAAAATCGAAAGGTTCGGACCACCTCATCAGCTATATCGGCTGTGAAACCATGAGGTCGACCATTCGCGTCGAGAGGCTCGATATCACTCTTTTGGCTTGTTGTAGGAGGATCGACGATGAATTCAATGGGGAATGATTCTTCATCCAAAGAAAGGAAGGCAAGATCAAAAGGGTCTTTGCTCCAATCCAGCGATGAAGCGTGATGCTGGTCAGTTTGATAAGAAAGATGTTCCCCCGGAGGAAAATTAATCATACCCATCCAGCCGGTTTCATCGTTTGTTGTGTTGGATTGGGCATACGACCGAGGACGAGAGGATAAATCCTCGTCGTGTAGCTGAGCTGGGTGTGAATGTTGTGGTATCACAGTCTCCATCCCTCGATGCATGGATCCATCCGTCGGAAGGCTGAGAATCGAATTACTAAGGGACGACACAGTCAATTTGGCTCTTCCCAATGATGATGATGATGTTGACGGTGCGGAAGATGACGAAGCTGCTGATGCTGCTGATGATGATTTCACTGCTTTGCTTCTGACCGGCCTCTGACGGATCACGTAACGGCAGTTGCCCCGACATCCTCTCAACAGGTATTCATGCGTATAGGCGCCCTTCCAGGGTCCTGTAATCTCTCTGGTGAATCGATACATTCCCACTGTACAAAGGAACATTGTGTCAGCCTCTTGCTTTGTTTGGGATATTGTCCATGTCGTTCGAAATGAAAGACGTGATGCTCAACTTACACTGTCGTTGGAAGGATTTGTAGAGAATCTGTTTCTCAAAGTACATTGGAAGGATAATTGTTTCGAAGAGTTTGCGGTTGTGTACCTTGAAGTGTTTGTTGCCTTGAAAGGAAACAATCTCAGTCAGACCCTTGTCATGGATGTCCGTTAGCATATCATGGAGAAGGAAAGGGAACGTCCCACTGGAAGAAAATTGTGGTGTTTGTTTGTGTACTTTAGTAGTACTAGATTCATTTGATGGGTGGACAGGAGAATGGGTAATACCGTGGTAGTTCATCGTCGTCTTTGTTGATCTCGGGAGTCGGGAGGATATTCTTATTTTGAAAACGTGTGTTTGCGATGCGAGAGATCGGATTGCGTGAGAGAGTTTAGCTGACTTGTTCTGTGTTGATGTTTATGATCGGAAGATTGGGAAGAGTTTCCTTCCTCCTCTGATGTGTGTATTGTTCCCTGCTCCGAAACTTGCCCGGTTCATCCGAGATCGATATTGTGTGCCCAATGGTAGGAGGAAAAACAAGAGTAACTTCTTCTTGTCCAAGTTGGGGGTTTTTCTCGAAAAAAGAGGGCAATCGCGGTTTGCGGTGTGGTTGGGCGTGTCCAATTAACGAAACGCCAAACAACCCTTCCAGATTAGAGGGAAACCCAAGCCGATTCACCCAGTGCTTGTTGAGGAGGAGGTTACCTTACTTTAGCTGAGGGTTTGGTGGAAGCGGGTACGCAAAGCTCCCGAACTTGGAGGAGGTGGACCTGACGCACTACGATTCCTAGCGGATTCAAACGGCCCCCCTTCCAGAAGAGGACCATATTCAGAACGATAGTCGAGCGGGCTCTACTTGAGGTGGTCGAGCGGGCTCTACTTGAGGTGGAGGGTTCCTAGCTTAAGGAGAGGATCTGGTGGAGGGCGTGCGTGCTTGATCTTCCGAGAACTTCGTAGGAGTTGAAGACATTTTCTAATTCTTGACGAGATGGGTTTCAGGCGGCCCTGGATCTTGTGCTTGTGTGGTGGACAGCAAATGTAGTCTATTCGATTCACGCTTCCTTTCCGAAATTGGGAACATTTGATTCCTGCACAGCAATTCGACTTCAGAAGAATTTCCGTTTTTCCGAAAATGAACCTAAATTCTTAGACACATCGTCATTATAGGTTGCACGTGGCGCATCGTTAGCTTGCACGTGGTGCATCGTTAGCTTGCACGTGGGAGAGTCTTCGTATCCTCATGTTATTGGAGTTGGTCCGGATTTTATTCTGAGAATCATCCGAATACAGCACAGCTATTTTCGAATACCAAGAGAAGCCTGCTCGTGGAGTGCGAAGTTCGTGAAACTGTACCCATATTGTTTGACAAATATAGTATGTACGATTCGAAAATGACGCGTTCCCGACAAAATGGAACAAACCCAGTTTGCTAGGACACTGTGAATCGGTCGGTTGCTCTCTTCAAGCACCGGATTCGGATGGAATTCGGGTTTTCGTTGCCGAAGGCCATTTCTCACATAAACATGCCCGACCAAGAGCGAGGTACGCCCAGACGGCACCGTGCTGTAGCCGCAACACAACGCTTGCCGCATCCTGCATGAACTCTTGGACGAGCAGCTAATAACAAAACAGGAGGAACAGGAGGCCCAAAATTCCTTTCGCACGACGTCTAACCGACGGCCATGAATTTGCGGTTGCTGTTCGCCGGGTTCGCAACGACACCGACTGTGACAAGGAAGTTGTACTGTACTGTACGTATGATGTATGATACGGTACGAGTGGTTACATACGATCAATGGGACTAACTGTAATCTAAACTTCTGACTCTTCATCACGTGCGCGTTGCGAGGTGCAAGCCCTGAGAGGTAAGCGGTCCGTTACTGTTATAGATCGACTCACTCAACGGCCGTAAGTTGAGACCCCGACGAATTCACACTGATCACCTCCACCGACGCACCATTGTATTCAAGATAGACAGGATGTCATCATCACGAAGAAAACAATCGGGTGCTGGTAGGGTCGGGAAGATATTTCATTCTCTAAATTCGTGAACGGGATTTAATCTACGTAAGTCTAAAGATTCGTACCACCTCGTCAGCTATCTCGGCTGTGAAACCATGATGATGTCCACCATTCGCATCGAACGGTTCTGTTCCGCTGTTCTGGCTTGTAGTGCGGTCGACGACAGATCGAATGGGGATTGGCTCTGCATCGAAAGAGATCAAATCGATATCACAGAAGGCGTCCTCGATCAAGTCAATCATAGAAGGGTGATGATCAGCAGGATGATAGACAAGTTCTCCAGGTAGGGAGCCAATCCTATCACTCCAGGAGATGTTGTCACCTATCTTGAAGGATTTATTGAACTGTGTCGCGCACGTCAGTGAGGCTCCCGGTACCTCCTGAAACAACGGAGCTATGATTGGTTGTGGGAGCACTTCCACCTTTTCCATTCCTCGACTCACATAGAGATTTAGTGAATTCGCAAAGCAAGACATCGAAGGCGCTGAGGACGTCATCACACCCAATTGTGTCCCTCCCAACGACGACAACGATGATGATGACAGTGACGAAGACGACAATAGTTGCGGGGGTAATGATCTGAGTGCTCTCCGCCGGGTGGGCTTGTTTCGTATCATTTGGCTACACAAGTCCCGACAGCCTCTCATGAGACATTTATGCGTATAGGCACTCTTTCGTGGCCCACGAATATCTCTTGTAAATCCATACATAGCCACTGTATAGAGGAACAATATGTCAGAAGAACGCGATAGAATAAACAACAAAATCCTTGTCGTTTCAACAACAAATGCGACAACGCTATGATGTAGACTTACATTGTCGTTGAAATGATTTGTAGTGGGTCTGTGTCTGGAAGAACTTGGGAAGAATGAATCTTTCGAAGAGTTCGCGGTTGTGAACCATGAAGTGTTTGTTTCCATGAAAGGAAACGATCTCCGTGAGACCCTTGTTGTGGACTTCCATCAGCATGTCATAGAGACGGAATGGAAACGCCTGATTGCCTGCACAGGTCAGTAATTCGCATCGCATTGAAATATTGGTGGTAGAAGTTGTCGTCGTCGTAGTCATCGTTGCAATTGTTGGCTATGAAGGATAGTGGATGCTATTGATAGTGAGGTTACCGATCTTCGTTTTTTTGTGTGGGAAAAGATGCTAATTTTTGTGTTGGATCGAAAACCAAAGTTTCACTGTGACTGTGAAGAACAAGAGTGCGTGTTTGGCTTCTTCGGTGGTTGTTATTGGTCGGGATACAGAACCTTGAGTCCTTGTTGTTCGTGCTAGAGGATTGGAAAAATCGCCGGAAACTTAACCAGTCTGTTGAACCATTAAATCGATGTACCGGTAATCAAGATTGAAAATATATGCCTGTGAGAACAGCGACAGAATCTTCTAGTTCTTTTTTTGCAAATCCTTATGAGTGTACCGGGATCAGTAGCCCCCGTTTCTCGAATTCTCTTCGTTGTGGAAGGAGTCGGAGAGGCGGAAACGATATTAAATGTAAAAGTATGGGCTATAAGTACACAATTGAACTGCTCAAAAAGGCAGAAAAGATGTATAATGTAATGTTGGGCAATGTGTCATGGTGCGATAGACCTTCACAAGGTCCCATTTTCTTCGAAGAACCCCAATCGATTCCATCGAATCAGAGGCGATCGACTAAGGCATTCTTTCCTAGTGGATTCTGGCCTCTGTTCTAAGTTCAACGAGTTCAAACACAAGGAATGGCATTCTGTGCGCAAAACGCTCATGGGTTTTTTCCTTTCTGGAAAGCTGAAGGAAAAACGGATGTCCAGTGAAGTTGCCTCCGTCACAAGGTCAAAACGAGTAGATAAAGGGACGCCGCCCCCAGGTTGCTTCGGTTCCGCGTCTTTCGTACTCCCTCGCCTTGTGCCACAAGGAGGCAACATTTATGCGTCAGAGGAATTACCGGAATTGAATGTTTCGCAGATATGAATAGGTCGCATTATGTATCTACCAAATCTATTTAATGCTCCACAATACAGTACATTCATTTCTGACTTTCGATATAGTCTGTTCGTACTTACGTACGGTACGTAGGTAAAGTTCCTACGCTGTACCAAAAATTCTCTCGGACGACGACGGACGCACAAGGAGGGTTCGGCATTCGGCAAATGAAAATCTGGCGGGGAACAAAGGGGATCGTCGTCGTCGTCGTCATTTGGCGAAGGAACAGAAAAAAATGAACCCCCCAAAAATCAGCTCATCTCTATCTCTCGTCTTCAAGAAGAACAACAACAATAAGATCCCCTGTTCTTTCTTCCTCTTCTTCTCGTCCGCAGGTTTGGGCTTTCATCGGCTTTGTAGATCCCAAACAGGTGCCAATTTTAGAGGTACGGTACCGTATTCTATTTCTATACCGTGCTGGTACTCATATTTTTGACAAAGTGTAGCGCTTCACTTGTTTTTCAAATACTCGCTGGTCGCCACGGTCATTCTCATTCATCTCCATTGAGGAAGACCTGCATTTTTTGTTCGGACAGTGACGACCAACGGTGGTGGTTATTGACTGACAGATCCCGACAACCGGTGTATCGCTGTATACCCAGATCGTTCGTTCTGTTCTGAGGGTGGTGAGTGGTCGTTGACACGGCACTTAACGACGACGACAAGGATTTAGCGTAGCAAGTTCAGTATGATTATCAAAGTTGGAGGAACACAGTCAGAATGGTCCCATCAACGACGACAACGAAAACAATCAGCACAACTTCTAATCCACGCCGTTAGTTCCTTGATCGTTCTCGTCCTTGCCGACTCTATAAACCTTGTCAATGGTTTTTCGATCAGGAGACCCATAACGAGGTTTCAAACTTTGGGTAGGACCAGGAATCCGCCTCGTCGTCGAGAGAACGAGAGCCCTCCGTCATGGACGACCATGACGTCAACGACGACGACGATGGCTGGGATTATCGTCGAAGGACGGGCAATGATATTTCCAACGTCGACTCGCCTTTATGCGACGGATGATTCTCCCCAAGAGGACAGTACCCAGGACGACGATGATAGTGATGACGACGATGATGATGATGAAACAGTCTTACCGTATGGGAACCGATCCCTTGCTTGGACGAAACGTTATCGTCGATTGATTCCCTATCATGTAGCTAGGGCACAAGCCGTTGCTATGGGGATGAGTACGGAAGAGGACTATCATCGATGGCGAAAGGGACCATACCAAATCCAACGTCCAGATGAGATGTATGCATTGGAATGGATCAGTTGGGATGAATTCTTAGGAACAATGAGGAGTTATGAAGAAACACGACAAGTCGTACGACTCCTACAACTACAAAGTATGGAAGAATATCGAGACTTTATCCGTCAGGATCCTAAACGAGCAGAGGGATTAAGGATCCCTGCTAAGCCTGAAATTGTCTATAAGGATCGTGGATGGCAAAGTCCACATTTATTTTTCTTTGGTGGGACGAGTGATATCACCAATAACGATTAATTGATACTTTTTTCAAGCGAATCACACGCTTTTCCTCCACATTTGGTCATTTTTTTTCTTCCTCCTACCATTTACAATAGCAAAGTGATAGAGAGATCAAAAGCGAACGTCCATTGCTTCCTGCTAGATGGATCGGAATGCTGTATTCACAAGGTTCAAGGCACCAATTGCATCATGTTCGTCCACGATACGTCTTATCGTATCATCATCGATACGACCGGCTGCGTCATAAAATCTCTTCACTTGTTCAATGTTGTATTCTGCTTCTCGTATGGGGTCTGTTCGTTGGGGGAATGTATCGAAATAAAAATGACCAGAAAATCGATTCTTCCGTAGTTGATACATAATTTCTAATGCCATTGAGGGATGGATACTCCCAAACATTAATCCATCTTCGGCGGCTAATCGGGTATAACCATCATTCAATTGGATACCAAATAATTTGTTCCGTCGACAAACTTGTGCAATCGATTGACCAGGATTTTCGCCACTCATTAACATATGTCCGACATCCAATGTTAATCCCATATTAGGACGATGGATTTCTTCTACCAATAGTAGAGCAGCCCCCGTCGATGGAACTGTAAAGAATCTTGTATTCTCATCTGTTGGTTTATATTCCAATGAAAATTTGATTTGAGGATATTCATCACAAAGTTCTTGAAAGGGATCAATTAATTGTTTCCATAATCGATCATAATCGACTTGAAAGGGATAATCATATCCATCATATGCACTCCATACCACGACTTCATTACAACCCAATTCCAATGCGACCTTCGCAGCCTGTTTGGTAAGGTCAATCGCCTCTTGACGGAGGATGGGATTTGGATGATTCATAGCACCTCTAGCAAATTTCGATGGATACCGTAAACAAACAGCACCAGCCACAAGTCCAGCCTCTGTCAAGGCCTGCTTCGCCTCCGCTGTCGACCACGTATGGAAATGTTGTGGGTAATTAAAATCCACACATGTTAAACCCTTGATCGTAGCCTGACGTCGGACATAATCCGCTGGATTCGTAAGTGGCGCATCCCATAGTTCTGGTCGATCCTTCATGGAATTTAGTCGAGACCCAATCAAAAACGGGAAGTTGCTGTCGTCGTTGCTAGGATGTTCCTCCTCGCCACCTCGGATACCAAACGTCGGATCACTGTTACTACCACCTCTTGGGATATCCAATAGGGTATCATCCAACAATCGAGCTTCGACATCCTCACGATTGGGTGTCGATGGGACTGCGCCATTGACTTCTACTGAAAGGGAACCAGCCGCATTGGCAAATTGAAGACATTTCTGTACCGTATGGCCTTCCAAAATGGCTACGGCAAAGGCGGCACGGAAACAATCTCCTGCACCCGTTTCATCCACGACTCTTGTTTTTGGTAATCGAAGTCCACGTTGATGGAGGATATGTCCATCTTCTGTCAATAGGGTACAACCCTTTGATCCTCGTGTGACCAAGACATTCTTTGCACCATTCGATTGTAAAAACTTGGCACAACGAATAATCCTTGAATCTTCGTCATTGTCAACCTCATCGTCTGTCAGAACTGTCATCCCCATTCCATGGACCAATCGATATAGTTCACTTTCATTCGGAACGATATAATCACAATATCCCAACATCGTTGCCGAAATGGGACGATCTTCCCCCCCAACATCTTGCATGACTAAAATATTCTCCTTCCATTCCTTAGCATGCGAGGCGATTAATAGATTGACATACTCTGGTACTTCTCGTTGGAGAAGAATACATTCCACATTCTTGAATAAATCGTCCCAGTATGTATCAGGTAGAGTATCAAGTCGCCCCTCATCATGGGGTTTTCCTCCCCATCCCTTCCATCCATCGGCATTACTACCACCACTTACAACAGCACTCACAGAACCTGATTGTGTCAAGAATACATAACCTCTCCCACTGGGTAAGTCTGGATGGATCGTACAATAGGAACAATCGACGTTAGATTCCTTCATTGCCTTTAACAACATCATCCCAGCCGAATCTTGACCTAATTGTCCTACAAAGGAACATTTCTTGTCGGTTAACTTCGCAACAGCGACAGCTTGGGTACATCCCTTCCCCCCCGGTAAATCGACTACTGGTTGTGTCCCAGGTAATAATGTTAAATTCTCTCCCTCAGTCGGTAATCGAGCAACAGGTAAGAAGGTATCAGCATTCGCAGAACCGACGACTAAAATGTTGGATTGGACGACAGGTAATAGAGTCCCCCAAAGTAACAAAAGAGCTACCTGGAACAGCATTGTTATTCGTGGAAAGATTACTTCCATCTTTCTCTTGTACGTTCCCCCTTCGGTGAGGGAAACATGTACAGAAGCCGGGTATAAGATATCCACACACCGTTTTGGTATGTTTATCGAACGACGGGAATTTGAAGGACGTGCCAATAGAAAGATCGGCGTCAAAATTTGATCAAGCTCGTTGCAGTATCTATTGATGAATCAAAAACTATTTCCATGGGATCAGCAAGTCGTTTCCGATGTGATGTAGGTGGTTAGCATACTTGCCTCTCACGCAGGATACCGGGGTTCGAGTCCCCGCATCGGAAACTTTTGCCCGCCCTACGATGCTCTCTTTTTCTAGTCCTCCCTAGCTGTGCGCTCCGATGTGATGTAGGTGGTTAGCATACTTGCCTCTCACGCAGGATACCGGGGTTCGAGTCCCCGCATCGGAACTTCGTTTTG
>Ga0194115_10001495_pt1 | contig 29869 bp, 43 predicted proteins | sample TA2MahsurfametaG_3_FD_148656 | JGI IMG/M metagenome (GOLD analysis project Ga0194115, IMG submission 148656) | Freshwater microbial communities from Lake Tanganyika, Tanzania - TA2015002 Mahale S4 surface | ecosystem: Environmental > Aquatic > Freshwater > Lake | place: Tanzania: Lake... | reverse complement strand
ATTCTTATGAACCAGAAGGTGAAGTTATTGATGAAAAGGCAGTAAGTAAATCTCAACAACGTTTTATGGGTATGGTTTATGCAGCTAAGAAAGGAGAAACTCCAGCTTCTCCAGAAGTAGCTAAAGCTGCTAAGTCAATCTCTAAAGGAGAGGCTAAGAAGTTTGCAAAAACTAAACATGAAGGTTTACCTGATAAGGTAAAGGAAGAATTGGAAGTTATTGATGAGAGAAGAAGAGAGGATAAGGGAACTCCAAGACCAAAAAGAGATAGAGCTCTTGAAGTCGTTAAGGGAATGATTCGTCAACAGACTGGAAAACCAGCTGGTCAACGTAAAAAAGTTCCTGGAAAAAAGCCACCTAAGGCAGGAGAGTATGGAGCTCCTCAATCACCATCTCAGAAAGTTAAACTTCGCAAAGCGCAACAACAAAGATCTCAAGAGTGGCAACAAGATACAAAAGGAACCTGATAATCTTCTCTTAATAAGTGATTTTTTCTAAATACTTTTGAATCCACTTATACGGAGGACATTATGGGTGTATTAGTAGAGGTTGTAAAACCACTTCTTCTTGCAGCATTGAATTCTTGCCATACTAAGCGTCTTGTAGTAGATTTACTTGAGCGTTATGTAAAGACCACCGATAACGATATTGATGATCTAATCGCAGGAACTGTAAGAACGGCACTTCTTAAGAACTGCTGAATTCACTTTCAATATTAAAATTTACTGGAGAGGCGACTCTCCTTTTTTTATAAATATTTTTAGCAAATAATTTTTTTACGGAAGAAAGACATGGCACTCTGGGGAAATAACGATGCAGTAGGTGCGGGTGGTTCAGTATCATTGAATTATTCCACCGGTGTTGTAACTGGAACTGGGACTACTTTTGGTCAAGTTGGAGCTGCTGCAACGGGTGATATTATCAGATTTGGTAGTCGTTCCGGTACTTACTTTGGTGATGCTGTAATTGTTGGCATTGCTAGCACAACCCAACTTACAATCGGATCAACTGCAGGATTAAGTGGATCCGCTATTGCTTCAACTTCATTTACAGTATCTCAACTTCCTAAGTACACTGTTCTTGATTCCAAATACAGTGAAGCATCTTGGGGAACTGATGATTCATATGTTTATGGTGTTGCCGAAGGTGGAATGACAGCAGCAACTGGAACTTCCTACGCTCTCACTCATGAAGGTTGGGTTGGTGTTACAACTTATACCGATGCCAATGGATCATTAAGAGTTAAGCATGAAGTTCTTGTTGCAATGTCCGGAATTACTACAGGTAATGCACCTGTCTTCCCACCTGCATGATAACATATGATCTTTAATGAACTGAATGAGGATAACTTCCTCCTTTTTGCTATTAAGAATTATGAGAATCCTCAGGCAGTTACCAAAGAAGATTTTGATAAAGACTTAAATCATTTCAAATATATCAAAAGACTTTTGAAACGATATAAGAATACGGGGGAACTTAAGGTTCCCCTTTTGATCAATCACTTTATTGTTCTATACAATATTTTTGGCGAAGCAGCAACACCAATGTTATTTTTCAAGATAGAAAAAGACTACTGGTGTGTTATGAAAACTTTTATTTTATTTTTGAACAAATTGCCAGAATATCCAAAAGGTTATATTCATGATATTCCGGTTGATTTGAACTGTTTAAAAGAACTCCAGAAAATCTTTAAGCAAAATGAACAAACTTGATAGAATTATTCAAATGATTCGTGAACAGATGGTTGCGAATGCTCCTGGAGCTTCTGGAGGATTTAGTTCTTCCGCGGATCCTAAGGGTCCTGTTGCTGGTTATGATACTAAGATGATGAAGAAAGGTAGAAAGTATATGAAAGGTCCGGGAAGAAAAGTCTGGTTAGATTACCTCAAATCCTCCAATGACAGAAGATCTTAAAGTAGCTGTATTAGAACAGAAAGTTGAAGATGTTAAGGATATTATTGTAAAAATTGATAACGCTATTGAAAAATTAAGTGAAGTAAATAGTAATGTAACTAAGATGCTTGCGGTCCATGAAGAAAGGATCTCGAAGCAAGAGGAGGCCGACTTTATACTCTTTGCTAAAATTGACAAACTCCGTGATAAAGTTGACCGCGATTATGACGCACTTGTGTCACGAGTACAAACGATAGAAAAAAGGGTCTGGATGGCCATTGGTGCAATTGCTTGCATTACATTTATTATGAATAACACTCGGGTTATAGAAATCTTGACACCCACCGATCAAAGTTCTATAATGGAGCACAGGAACTTTAAGGTTTGATTATGGTAGGTGTATATTGCTACTATAGAAATTATGAACCAATTTATGTTGGATGTAGTGTGGATTTAATCATATAAATTCTACTTCAAAAATGTGTGAAAAATGTGGTAAAGTGTCTAGTCCTGGTAATTATTCCAGGTGGCACGATGAAAATTGTAGAAAGGAGAATTAATGGATTACATTGATCAAAAATATATTATGATGATTTCATCTAGGCTTCAAAAGTTTAAAAAAATTAAGCCAAACCTTTACAATTTTAGGTGCATCATCTGTGGAGATTCTCAAAAGAATAAAACCAAGGCAAGGGGATATCTATATCAAGTAAAGAACAATACAAACTTTAAATGTCACAACTGCGGATTAAATATATCTTTTAATAATTTTCTAAAACAAGTAGATATCAATATACATAAACAATATACTTTTGAAAAATTTAAAGAGGGAACTACTGGTAGAAACTTTGTTGTTGATGAACCAGAGTTTAAGTTTGAAACTCCAAAGTTTAAACCGAAGTTAGATTTGCCAAAGGCATCAGAAAATCCTGATGCAAAATCATATCTAGAAAAGAGAAAACTAAACCCACATAAATTCTATTACACTGAAAAATTCAAGGAGTGGACCAACTCTTTAAAACCTACATTTGACTCCACCATTAAAGATGAACCGAGGATTATTATCCCTCTGTTTTATCAAGATACACTAGTCGGATTTCAGGGTAGAGCACTTGGTCCCAATAAGATTAAATACATTACTGTGATGCTTACTGATGACGCACCAAAAATCTATGGTCTTGATGAAGTACAAAAAACTGAAACTGTCTACATCACCGAAGGACCCTTTGATTCAACTTTCATTCGCAACTCTATTGCTCTATGTGGAGCTGACGGTGATATTGCTAAGTGGGGTATTCGCAATCGGGTTTGGATATACGATAACGAACCACGTAATCCAGAGATCGTCAGACGAATCCAATCTAAAATTGAGAGTGGAGAGTCCGTCGTCATTTATCCAAACTCAGTGATTGAAAAAGACATTAATGATATGGTTCTATCTGGACTTGATGTTCAATCCATGGTAGAATCAAACACTTACTCTGGTTTAGAAGCAAAACTCAAATTTACCACCTGGAAGAAAATATGAGCAACGGTTTAAAGGTTCAAAAGAGAAATGGATCTATTGAGAATATTGACCTCGATAAGATGCATGTGATGGTTGAAGAGGCTTGTAGAGGTCTTGCAGGGGTCTCTGCAAGTCAAGTTGAGATGAAGTCTGGTATTCAGTTTTATGATGGAATTACTACCGCAGAGATTCAAGAGATTCTAATTCGTAGTGCTAGTGATCTAATTGATCTTGATCATCCAAATTATCAGTTTGTTGCTGCTCGTCTTCTTTTGTTTTCGGTTCGTAAACAACTTTATGGGAAGATGAAAGAACTTCCTACTCTGGAACAACACATTATTGATTGTGTATGTTCTGAAGTTTATGATTCAGATATCTACAATAAGTATTCTCAGGAAGAAATTGCTAAGGCAGATTCATTCATTGACCACGATCGTGATTTCTTGTTTACATATGCAGGACTTCGCCAGGTAGTAGATAAGTATCTCGTACAGGATCGTAGTGGCGGTGGAGTGTATGAAACTCCCCAGTTCATGTATATGATGATTGCTTTGACTATCTTTGCAGAGTATCCCAAAGAAACCAGAATGTCATATGTCAAGAGGTATTATGACGCAATCTCCAAACACAAAATCAACATCCCCACACCCATCATGGCAGGAGTGCGAACGCCACTTAGACAATTTGCTAGTTGTGTTCTTGTTGATGTTGATGACACCCTCGATTCTATCTTTAGCTCTGACATGGCTATTGGTCGATACGTTGCGCAGAGGGCGGGAATCGGCATCAACGCTGGTAGAATCCGTGGCATCAACAGCAAAATACGAGGTGGCGAGGTTCAGCACACGGGTGTTGTACCGTTCCTCAAAAAGTTTGAAGCGACTGTCCGATGCTGTACTCAAAATGGCATACGCGGTGGATCCGCCACCGTCCACTTCCCCATCTGGCACCAAGAAATAGAAGATATTCTGGTTCTTAAGAATAACAAGGGAACGGAAGATAATCGTGTCCGCAAACTTGACTATTCAATTCAAATTAGCAAGTTGTTCTATGAAAGATTTATTCAAGACGGTAAGATCACGCTTTTCTCTCCGCACGATGTCCCTGGACTTTATAATAGCTTTGGACTCCCTGAGTTTGACGATCTCTACGTTCAATATGAGAACGATCCGACCATTAAGAAAAAAACTATTAAGGCGCAAGAACTCATCCTTAACCTTCTTAAGGAACGTGCGGAAACGGGTCGGATCTACATTATGAATCTTGATCACTGCAACTCTCACTCATCCTTCAAGGATAAGATTGAGATGAGCAATCTGTGTCAAGAAATTACTCTTCCAACCTATCCTATTCAACATATTGATGATGATAATGGTGAGATTGCTCTTTGCATTCTTTCTGCCATTAATGTCGGTAAAGTAAAGTCTGATGAAGAACTTGAAGAACTTTGTGACCTTTCAGTTCGTGGACTGGATGAACTGATTGACTATCAGAAGTACCCTGTACGTGCTGCAGAACTTGGTACAAAGGCACGTAGGTCCCTTGGAATCGGTTATATTGGTCTGGCTCATTATCTTGCTAAACTGGGATATTCTTATGACTCTCAGGAAGCATGGGATGCGGTTCATGGTCTCTCAGAATCTTTCCAATATTATCTTCTGAAGGCATCTAATGAACTCGCTAAAGAAAAAGGATACTGTGAGAACTTTGGTCGCACCAAATATGCTGATGGAATTCTTCCTATTGATACTTACAAAAAAGATGTAGACGAAATTTCTTCTATTCCATACCAGCATGATTGGGAAACTCTTAGGGCATCTATCCTGGAACATGGTCTCAGGCACTCAACACTGTCCGCACAGATGCCATCGGAGAGCAGTTCCGTTGTGTCAAACGCAACAAATGGAATTGAGCCTCCTCGTGGATTCTTGTCCATTAAGAAGTCCAAGAAAGGTCCTCTTAAGCAAATTGTTCCACAGTATGCTACACTGAAGAACAACTATACTTTGTTGTGGGACATGAAGAGTAATGAAGGTTATATCAAAATCGTTGCTATGATGCAGAAGTTCTTTGATCAAGCTATTTCTGGTAACTGGAGTTACAATCCAGAGAACTATCCTGACAATGAAGTACCAGTTTCGGTTATGGCAAATGACTTCTTGACTACATACAAGTACGGATGGAAAACTTCTTACTATCAGAATACCTACGATATTAAAACTGATGAGGTGATTGAAGAAAAGAAATCCGAATTGGAAAATCTAATTAATGAGTTAAGTTCAGTAGAGGAGGGAGAGTGTGAATCCTGTGCAGTTTAAAATTTCTTCAACAGAAGAACCTCAAACAAGTATCAAAGGAATGACTGTTTTTAATACAGAAAAAGTAGATACCAAAAAGCAACCTATGTTTTTTGGTAAACCACTTGGAGTCCAGAGATATGATTCATACAAATATCCAATCTTCGACAAACTGACTACTCAACAGTTAGGATACTTCTGGAGACCTGAAGAGGTTTCTCTCCAGAAGGATCGTGGAGATTATCAAACACTACGTCCTGAACAGAAGCATATCTATACTTCTAATCTGAAGTATCAGATTATGCTTGATTCTGTTCAGGGTCGTGGACCTGGAATGGCATTTATTCCTTATTGCTCTTTACCAGAACTTGAAGCATGTATGGAAGTCTGGGGATTTATGGAGATGATCCATAGTCGTTCCTATACTTACATCATCAAGAATGTGTACTCAGATCCTTCTGAGGTATTTGATACTATTATAACTGATAATCGCATTCTTGATCGTGCTAAGAGTGTGACTGAATCGTATGATGACTTTATTCAGTCAGCACAACAGTATGGTGTATCCGATACTTGGATGCATAATCTTGAAGGTGTTTCATACGCAAAAGAAACAATCAACGATGTTAAAAGAAAACTCTATAGAGCAGTCGCAAACGTTAACATTCTTGAAGGTATTAGGTTCTACGTTAGTTTTGCTTGTAGTTTCGCATTCGGTGAACTTAAGCTTATGGAGGGATCCGCTAAAATTATCTCTCTTATCGCAAGAGACGAAAACCAACACCTAGCCATAACTCAGAACATCCTGAATAAGTGGCGTGATGGTGATGATCCCGAAATGAAACAGATCGCAAAGGAAGAGGAAGAGTGGGTCTATGCGATGTTCGATCGTGCTGTAAATGAAGAAAAGAAATGGGCAGATTATCTGTTCAAAGATGGCAGCATGATTGGACTCAATGATAAACTTCTTCAACAATACGTAGAATGGATTGCAAACAGAAGACTTAAATCAATTGGGTTAAAGCCCCAATACGATATTTCAGCAAACAATAATCCACTTCCTTGGACTCAGCACTGGATCTCATCTAAAGGTCTCCAGGTGGCACCCCAGGAAACGGAAGTTGAAAGTTATGTGGTTGGTGGAATCAAACAAGACGTGAAAAAAGACACATTTAGTGGTTTTAAACTTTGATAGATAGAGGAGGTAACACTCCTCTTTTTTATAAATATTTTTAAATTCGGTATATTAAATGAATACTAGAGAATATTCTGAACTGCAGAAATTATATTCAAATATCATAAATGAGTATGATGAGGCTAAATCAGCAGCTTCGGCTGAAAAAAATCTCCAACATTCATTTAATAGACCTGGATCTCAAGCTCCTGGATATAAGTATAGTGGAAGAATGGCACCGAACAGAAATGGTTCGGGTCAAGTTCCTGAACAAAAGAGAGTACAACAAGATTTAAAAGCAGCCACTCAAAGATCCCAACAGAGGCAATTACAAATGAACTCCTACGATCCGTTTGAAATAGTTAAGAATCATCTTCTAGACGAGGGATATGCTAGTGATGAAAGATCAGCTTTTGCGATCATGGCAAGTATGAGTGAGGGTTGGAAACAAAGTATCCTTGAGATGGATGATTTTGCAGCTGGTGGTGGTAATGCAAAGATGAAGGCAACTGGTATGACTAAAGATCAAGTCATCTCACTCGGAAAGAAGAATGTGGCAGCTAAACCAGCATCTTCATCATCCTCTTCAGGAAAATCATCAGGATCTACTCCATCTGATGCTGTTAGAGATCGTTTAGCATCTAGAGAAAAGTATCGTGATACTGTAAATCAAGCACGTGCTGCTGGTGTAAGAGGTCCTGTTGGATTGATGAGAAAACAAGCCGCTCAAGATCAAGAAGCAAAATTTAATGCATACTATGATAAACAAAGAAATGATCCTTACTATAAAATAAAATCATTCAAAGATATACCAGGAACATTCAAAAACGGATAAACATAGATAGAGGAGGTAACACTCCTCTTTTTTATGCCTAAGAATCTACTGACTAAAGAAGAATTAAGAGTTCGTGTTTTAAAATTAAAGAACAATCTTCATAATGATCACATCAGACCAGAAATGGATATGAAAGGACTCGCTCATAAATATCTCAACGAAGTCCTTGACATAATTGATGAGTACAGATATTGACTATGAGAATCCTTGGACCTACAATGGAAAAGAATTTGGTTCAAGTGATATTCTGGATTATTATGGTTTTGTATACCATATTCATTGCAACACAACTAATCGCGACTATATTGGTAGAAAATATTTCTGGAGCTTTCGCACTCCGAGAGGAAAATCTAGAAAGGTTAAGGCAGAATCTGACTGGAAGAACTACTATGGATCATGCCCAGAACTCAAGGAGGACATAAAAAAGTATGGTAGGGAGAATTTTACGCGCACTATTTTATCATTACATAAAACAAAGGGCAAAACAAACTTTGAAGAAACAAGACAACTCTTCGCACACAACGTCCTCACGGAAGCACTTGACAACGGAATCCCAGCCTACTACAATAGCAACATCCTCAACAGGTACTTCCGAAAAGACTACTATGGAAACACAGATTGAACCAGTTCCTTATGTGAGGGAGTGGTGTATTGATCGGATTCATCACCTTGCGGATCATGGTGGTGTGGAAGATCAACTTAATGCTCTTTCGATTGCAGAAGAGTTTGATGAGTGGATCAATATCCCTGAGGGAACTCATGAACTTGATTATCTTTGTTTGGAAGAAGAGGGGTGGGGTGATCAGGAAATCGATATTTGGTAAACCAAACATTTGACAAATCCTAAATATTAACTTATTATGTAAAAATCCCTGTTATGAGCAGGGTTTTTTGTTATGAGACTTTGATTTCGATTTAGAGCCGTGGAAAGTGCCCTTTGAGAAAAGGGTGGACCCCCTTTCTATACGGATGTAGAGTTCAACTAATTTTAATGCTTTTCAAAACAATTTCAATTCTTGCCATTGCTATTACAGGACTGGCACCCCTTCAGGCAAAGGCAGCGAGCGGATGTTCCCTCGCATCACATTATGGAGTAGGTGATGGATATCACGGGCAGACAACTGCTAATGGCGAAAGATACAATGCTTATGGAAATTCTGTAGCACATAAAACGCTACCATTTGGAACGAAATTGAGAGTGACGAATCAATCAAATGGTAAGTCGGTGATTGTGCGAGTTAATGATCGTGGACCTTACATTGCTGGTAGGGACCTTGACTTGTCCTATGGCGCATTCTCTTCTATTGCTTCACCAAGTCAAGGAGTTGCCAGAATCTGTTACTCACGGGTCTGACGATCTAAAAACTGAATAAATACAGGGGAGTGGTTGCTACTCCCCTTTTTTTATGTTTAATTTTAACTTCGGAAAAAAGAAACCAGATAAGAAGCAGATAATTACAATAAGTCTCATACTCAGTGGTATCGTAGCAACCCTCTCCCAGTGCTCAGGAGTGTCTGAGAGGACTCTGTGGGACCTTCTAGACGAGGCACAGAGAACTCTGTTCCCTCAGACTATAATCAACGATATCCTTCTCCAGGATCCAGGAATCGTAGAGAGTAGAGTTAAGAGAGATGTAGATAAGGCCATCCGAGAATATGAGGAGTTGACAAGAGACTCAGAACCACCTAGAGTACCTTTGTCCCGGTTCATAGAGAAAGCTCCAGATGAAGCTTTATGTTACTCTAAAGAGTGTAAAAAACTTGGAGGAGAAATGAGACTCTGTTCACCATGGCTTGACACCTGTAAAGAGGAGTGATATACTAAACAAGTAAACAACTTAAGGGCTCATAGTTAAGCGGATATAACTACCGCCTTCTAAGCGGTCGTCCCTGGTTCGATTCCAGGTGAGCCTGTTGACAATTATACTCAATTACTCTATAATTGTCTTATTGCGAGTGTGGTGTAGCGGTAACATGCGAGCCTTCCAAGCTCTTGTCACGGGTTCGATCCCCGTCACTCGCTCTCCTCTGGTAGTCCATTGGTAAGGACACCCCGACAAGGGAGTTGGAAACTGGGTTCGATTCCCAGACAGAGGTACACAAAAGACCTTGAGAGCAATCTCTAAACTGTAGGTTGGTTCACCTACATCTATTCCCATCGACCGAGCAAGCGAACGGGCCCGACTGTTAATCGGAGATTGGTAGGGGCAGTACCTACGATGGGAGTTCTAACACACTTCTAATATAAATAATATAAGAACTGTGTTAGTATTGTGGAAAAAGATTATTTAACTCAACTGGTTGCTGACGGAAAAAGCATTAGGCAAATTTCTAAAATTGTCAATAAAAGTAATGGTGCCGTAAGACACTGGTTAAGAAAATATAATCTTACAACTTATAAACCACCAAAATATGTGGATAATTGTAAGTTTTGTAATGTAAAACTTACTACAGAAAATACTTATGATTCTAAAAAAAGATGGGCTTGTAAGTCTTGTCTTAACAAATATAGAAATAAACAATTTGTAATCACTAAACATAAAATGTTAGAATACAAAGGTGGAAAATGTATTTGTTGTGGATTCGATAAACATTATTCTGCATTAGATTTTCATCATTTAGACCCATCAATTAAAGAATTTAATTTAACTCGTAACAGTATTGGATGGGACAAACTCAAACAAGAACTTGACAAATGTGTTCTTTTATGCTCTAATTGTCATAGAATGATACACGCAGGAGTTATTCAATTGCCCGATGACCCAGCAAGTGAAGGGACCTGATTTACACTCAGGCATCGACGGGAGCGTTACCTGTATCGGGCATACTTGATAAATATTCAAAAAGTTTTAAGTGAATATGGTAAAGAAAAATGATTTCAATACGATGCAAAGACTGCAATAAAGAAATAACGGGTCATCCTACCAAAACAGTGTCCTGCGGTTGTCCGAATATGGCAACGATTCGTGGTGATAAGATTTCTGCTGTTGACTTATCCCGTGTTGTTATGTTAAACTCTATCAAGGAACCACAAAAAACAAATGTGCTTTCTTCTCAAGACCTTGCTTTTCAGGAGGCAAGACGACAACGTAAAGTTCGTCGTTTAGATTTTGAGGTTCGTTGAACCTCTAATATTGGTAGCGTGGCAGAGTCCGGTTTATTGCGCTTGTCTTGAAAACAAGTGAGGGTAACACCTCCGTTAGTTCGAATCTAACCGCTACCGTTTAAACAGTTACATAAGATACAGATTTAAGATTTTATTCCGTTTTCTGTATCGTAGTGTTACAGAATCCTGACACTTAGTTGACTTTGGAAAACCTGTGATTAGTATATATTAGTAATACGAATCACAGACATGGACCAACATACCTATAATAATTGGGTCCGTATAAAGGAAACATTTGAAGCATCTGGTAATACAGATAACATGTTTTATAAGAGAGCAGTGGAGATAGTTAAGACAAGAAGAGATCCTCTAGCAAAGTTTCTTGGAGATGAAAAGTGATGGAACCTCATGATGAGTTCATTAGTCGATCGGAAGTTCAAGAGATGATTGACCAGGCTATTGACAAGCACAATAAAACTGCTACAATAATCTCATCGGCAATCGGTTCGGTTCTGCTTTTCTTTTATGCACATGGTGTTATTGCCATTATAGATAGAGTACGATGAGACATCTTGCTGGGGTACTACTCAACAATCAAGTATTCTTATTCATTTTATGCTATCTCTTGACAATGGTTCCCATCTTAGGTATAATGATCATACACAAAAACAAATAACGGGGTGTAGCTCAGTTTGGTAGAGCGCTGCTTTTGGGAAGCAGAAGTCGTAGGTTCGAATCCTGTCACCCCGACTCATAAACTCACCTTATGAAAATGCAAGAAATTTCTGAACTTCAATCATTCACTGTAGAAGAGTTTCAATCTGACTTTGACAATCTTATGAACAGAGTAGAACGAGGAGAATCATTTATCATAACCAGTGAGCACGGTAACGCAGTTATGGTGCCATATAAGGAAGTGGTACAGGTCTTTGAGGATTGTGGTGTGAGTGAGGATATAATACGAATACACACCGACCACGAAGAAGGTTCGTGATTTTCATGGGGGTATAGCTTAATGGTTAGAGCGGGCTCCTTATAAGGGCTTAGTCTGGGTTCAACTCCCAGTATCCCCACTTGCTCGTTTAGCTATCTGGTGAAAGCACCGATCTCATAAATCGGCAGAGGTCAGTTCAATCCTGACAACGAGCATAAGACAGAAACACCTCTGTCCACCTTGACTTCTCCAAGTCAAACCCTTATAATACTAAGGTCAACATTCAAACAAATGACTCTTAATTCTAAATTCAAGAAAGACATCCAAACTCTTCGTGGTGCAGCAAACGGCGATTTTTATCTTGATGTAAAGAATCCGAAACTCTACAAAAAGGTTCGTCGGTACTATGAAAGTGAAGGTGTAGTATTCTCTGGTGATCCTCTGGATGATTATGAAATGCTTATGGAGTATGTGTATAATGATCTTGAATCTGTTGAGGTTGCGTGATGAAAGTAATCAGGAAACCAACTGTTCTTATGGAACGGTTTCCTTATCGTTATGTCCAAGTTGGCACCTTGGAAATTAATGGGAAACCTGATTATCGTATTCAAAAGGTAGACTCTTATACTGGACGATATCGAGACATGTATCTTTGTGATAATGAAATGCAGTTGTTGACTGCTATGGAAGATTATGATTATACATGTTGGTTGGATCCAGATCGAGTTCCTTGTTATGTGAAAGACGATTAAAGTTAGTATTCACACTGAAATGCTTTTATTGGTATTCAGACCATAATACTCATATATAAGACATGGAAAGTCTTTAAAAACCCTGGTCGGGAGCAAAACCCCTTTATGTCAAAATCTGATATTCTCAGATACATTGGAAACATTCTTCTTCTATCAGGATACTTTTTCTTGTTGTGGGGAGATCCAAAATCTGGGTTGTTAGTTAAGTGTATAGGAAATGCATTTGTTATTCCTTTTGCACTTAAGTATAAATTTTGGGACATCTTAATACTCTGTGGTTTTTACGCCGCAATTGAAATCCCAAAACTTATACAACTTTTCTTAGTTTCTCAAAACTAAGTGGTGGAGTCAATATGACCCCTATGAGTTTCTTGCTTCTCTCAAGAGCAAGTGGTGCGGATGGGATCTTACTCCCGCCTGGTTTCCAATTTCCAGTCAAAGAATTGGTGGCGAGCCTGAGTTTATAGAGAGGGGTTTACATGACCCCTCTTTTTTTGTATAATAGATAGTACAGAGATTATTAGTTCTTTATGAGTCAATATGTAAAGAAAGCACTTGTGCTTGGTGCTGGTGGTTTTATTGGAAGTCACATGGTCAAAAGACTGCGAGCAGAAGGTTATTGGGTTCGCGGTGTGGATCTCAAGTATCCTGAGTTCTCAAAGACTGAAGCAAATGAGTTTATTATTGGAGACCTGAGAGATGTTGCCTTTGTAGAAAGAGTCATTCAATACAAAGGTGATCGTGGTAACTTCTATAACTTTGTTCCATCACGATATCTTCAGGCATTTGATGAAGTATATCAGTTTGCTGCTGATATGGGTGGAGCAGGTTTCGTATTTACTGGAGAAAATGATGCAGATATTATGCACAACTCAGTGTCAATTAACCTGAATGTTCTTGAGTCTGTAAGAAAGTTTAATGATTTTCTTGGTAAGAATGTAACCAAGATCTTCTATTCTGGATCTGCTTGCATGTATCCAAAGCACAATCAACTTGATCCAGACAATCCCGATTGTCGTGAAGAGTCCGCATATCCTGCTAACCCAGATTCCGAATATGGTTGGGAAAAACTCTTTTCAGAACGTCTGTATTTTGCTTATCATCGCAACTATGGTATTCCTGTACGTGTTGCTCGATACCACAATATTTTCGGACCAGAAGGAACTTGGACTGGTGGTAGGGAAAAAGCACCTGCGGCTATTTGTAGGAAAGTAGCAGAACTTCCTGAGGTTGGTGGAACAATCGAAGTATGGGGTGATGGTGAACAGACACGTTCCTTCCTCTTCATTGATGAATGTATTGAAGCAACTCGTCGTATGATGGATTCTAACTTCATCGGTCCAGTCAATATTGGATCTGAGGAAATGGTAACTATCAATCAACTTGTCGATACTGTTTCTAAGGTTGCTGGAGTTCCTGTTAAACGTCAACATAAACTTGATGCACCTCTTGGTGTTCGTGGTCGTAACTCCAATAATGATCTGATTCGTGAGAAGTTGGGTTGGGATTATGAACAGACCCTCGAAGAAGGTATTCGTAAAACTTATTTCTGGATTAAGGAACAACTTCAAAAATGACTATTAGTTTTAATCTTCTAGGACATCATGGAAGACTTGGAAACCAGATGTTCCAGTACGCAACATTAAAATCCATATCAACCAAACATGGATATGAGTTTACTATTCCTCCGAGTGATTTTAATGATCCATGGCACGATCATCAACTCTTTGAAGGATTTGAACTTTCTAGTCTTCCAAAAGAAAATATTCGAGTCAATCAAACAGATAAAAGAGTAGAGGAAGGTCACTTCCACTTTAACCAGGAACTTTATGAAAAGTGTCCAGATGATGTAGATCTATTTGGATACTTTCAAACAGAGAAATATTTTCAAGATATTTCTGATGAGGTAAAAAAAGATTTTACCTTCAAAGATAATATTCTTTCTGTAGCAAAAGAGTATCGAAACTCAATTGATAGTGAGAAGGTTATCTCTCTTCATGTAAGAAGAGGTGATTATGTAAATCAACCTTGGCACGGTTGTTGTCCTCTGGAGTATTATCAACAAGCACTGTCTATGGTCGATTCTAATATTCCAGTGATCATCTTTACAGATGATCCTAAGTGGGCTCTTAGTCAGAATATTTTTTCATCCGATAGATTCTATGTTTCTCAAGGTAATAGTAATCTATTTGATATGTGCTTAATGACTCTTTGTGATTATCACATTATTGCAAATAGTTCTTTTAGTTGGTGGGGAGCTTGGTTATCTGATAGTAAAAAAGTTATTGCTCCAAATAGATGGTTTGGTCCTCCACTGAGTGAACAGAATGATGTAAAAGATTTAGTTCCTGAGAGGTGGATTAAGATATGATTGATCTTAGTAATGTAACCTTTATCATTCCTTTGAGGATTGATACTGATGATAGACTTAGAAATATTATTCTGGTCACTTCTTTTCTTCTGAATAAATTCAATTGCAAAATTATCATCAAAGAATCTGATGAAATGTCTAAGTTTAATGCTTGGGCATTTCCAAAGATTAACTCTATCTGTGATACTAGGAATCTAAAGTATATCTTTGAAGAAAATCACGATGATCATTTTCATAGAACAAGACTTCTCAATGAAATGGTCTTGATGTCAGAAACCGATATTGTAGTAAACTATGATACTGATATCGTTTTACCGATCAGTTCATATGTCAAAGCAAAGGAGATGATTGATTCTGGAGAGTATGATGTAGTATATCCTTATAAGTTTGGTGAGTATAGTGAAAGAAAAGTATTTCCTAAAACGAAGGTTGAAGATGAAGATGATTTGAATAATTTTTTCAGAGATCCTTTTGTCAAGAAGTTTATTGATCAATTTGATCCAAAAGTTCTTGATGAGTATTATGGATATGCTCAGAATGTAAATGGAATAGGTTGGGCTGAGTATGGAATGGTTCAGTTCTTTAAAACGGAAGTTTATAAGAAGGGATACTTAGAGAATGAAAACTTTATTGCATATGCTCCAGAAGATGTAGAAAGACATCATAGATGGAAACTTTTGGGATATAATGTTGGTAGAGTAGATAGTCATGCATATCACTTAGAGCATAAGAGAACTGAAAACTCTTGGTTTAATAATCCTTTTATGCAAAAAAATAATGAGTTGTGGGAATACTTAAAGAGTCTTTCAAAAGAAGAAGTTATAGAGTATTATGAGAATCAAGAGTATGTGAAGGAGAAATTAAAATGACCTGGCATTTGGTAAATTATGCTGATGATAAGTTTGAAGATCAACAGAAATTTTTAGAAAAAGTTCATTCTGAAAATTTTAATATTATTTCTTATGATAGAGAATGGTTAGTTTCCACGGATTTTTATAAAGACAATCAGAGTCTTTTGGATGAAGAGTGTGGAGGTGGTTGGTGGGCATGGAAACCATATGTGATTCTTCATGCACTCTCTAAGGTTGAAGAAAATGATTATGTAATCTACTGTGACTGTGGAGATATGATTTCCCCAAACGTAAAAACATATGTTGAGAATACTCTCAGTGATGATGAGTTTTGTCTTCTTCTTTTAGGAAATAATAAAAATAAAGACTATACTAAGAGAGATTGTTTTATTCTAATGGGTTGTGATGAGGATGATTATTGGAACTCAAACCAATTAGAAGCTGGTGTTCAAGTTTGGAAAGCAACAGAACAATCAATCAATATCATTTCCGATTGGATGAAATTTTGCTTAGATTCTAGGATCATTAAAAATGATCCAAGTACTTTGGGTGAAGAACTTGCTACATTTAAGGAACATCGTAATGATCAAAGTATTCTTACAAATATTGCTATTCGAGAAGGATTAAGTGTAAGTGATAATGAGTTTCGAAACTTTATTGAATGTGACTATGATTATTGGTACGATAGATATCCTAGTTCCAATTTAGGTAGGGACATCGATAAGTTTTTAGTAGAGATACGAGATGCATAGTATTATCTTAACGATTCATAATAAAGAGTGGTTGGTTCAACAAGTCCTTGATGGAATTACAAAAAACACCAGGGGTAAGTATGAACTGATCGTAGTTCTTGATGGTTGTACTGATAAGTCTTTTGATATCGTAGAAGATTACTTTTACGGAAAAAGTCATGATGTTACCATAGCAACCACTCCAGATGTATATGAAACTAAAGCAAACAATGTTGGATTGAAAAGTGCATCTGGAGAGTATGTAATCATTGTTCAAGATGATATGATTATCAAAGAAGATGGTTGGAATCTCAGAATGCAAACACCATTTGATGCCTTTGATGATGTATTTGCCGTAACCTCAAGAACTGCTCATGATTGGGAATTCAATCCAGATACAAAACATTTGGGTATGAAAGAAGATCTTGATGATTGTTGGTGCGATATCTGTATACATACTAATCATGCAGATAGATCGAATATTTCAAGGGATATATTTGCAGTTCGTTCTTCAGTAAATCGTGGTCCATTAATGATTAATCATGAGGATTTGAAAAAACTGAATTATCTTGATGAAGAATTTTCACCTCAAGATATGGATGATCATGATCTAATGTATAGAATGCATAAAGAACTTGATAAAGTTTGTGGATGTTATTGGATTGATTTTGAGTCTAAGGATGAATGGGGTGGAACCAGAGTTTCTGGATCCCCAGCTCCTTGGTTACTGAAAGCAAATCATAAAAATATGAAAATATTTTATGAAAGACACAAAGACTTATTAAATATGTCATGCCAAAAAGAAGATAGGAGATTACCAGATGGTTGAACCAATTAGTCAAGAAAGATGGGAACAAGCTAAATCAGGAGAACTTAATCATTATGATTATGGAAATGATGAAAACTATAAAAGAACATCCATGATTATTCTTCGAGATCATTTTAATCTTGATCTTGAAAATGATTTGGTAGGTAAAAAGGTATTGGAAGTTGGTGGTGGTGCTTATCCTTCAGTCTTTCATGTGACGGGACTATCTAAAGCTGTTTCAGTTGAACCAAACTTTGATAACTTCCCCGAAAATGTAAAAGAAAATTTTAAGAATGCAAATGTAGAGTGTACTTCTATTGGATTTGAAGACTATAAGGGAAGGACAAAATTTGATGAAGTTTGGTTCTTTAATGTTCTTCAACATGTGAGAGATCCTCAACTTCAGATCTCAAATGCTAAAAAGATTGCAAAAACTATTAGAGTTTTTGAACCTATTGATACTGCAACAAACAACGAACATCCTCATAGTTTTAGTGCAGATTTTTTCCGTGAACAGTTCCCAGAATCGGAAGTAAAGATTTATCCTGGTGGATCTATTTCTGGATTTCATGGTGCTAGTTGTGCTTATTTGACGTGGACTAAAGATGAAAAAAAGAGAACTTCCAAACGTTGATTTAATTTCTATCAACTGTGTAGATCCCTATCAATCAGCAGTTGCTATAAATTACTGTCAAAAGTATTTTAATTTTGGTAAAAGTATTTTAATTACTCATCAAGATGTAGATGTTGATAATATAGAACTACATTTGATTGACAAACTTGATTGGTATCAATATAATGATTATGTGTTGAGCCTAATCGATCATACTGACAATGATTATGTTCTTTTAATTCAAGATGATGGTCATATTGTCAATCCAGATCTTTGGGATGATGAGTTTTTAAATTATGATTATATTGGAGCTCCTTGGCCATCGGAAGAGAGCTGGGTTTCTCTCCAACATGAAGATCAACAGTCATTGATGAGAGAAGTTTTTCCTAAGAATAGAGTTGGAAATGGTGGGTTTTGTTTGAGAAGTAGAAAGTTTCTTGAGTTCTCTTCTCAATTCGATTCTTGTAATGGATTGGGTGAAGATAGTTTTCTTTGCACAAGAAAGTATTATGAAGCAATTGAATATGGAATTAAGTTTGCACCTTTTGAACTTGCTGTAAAATTTGCTTATGAGAATCCATGTATCGAATTTGGTAAGTCTTGGAATGAACGAGAGTATTTTGACAAAACAAAACACTTTGGTTGGCATGGTAAAAACTTTTTAAACACTCAAGAATTAATGTCATTAAAATATACTTGATATGAAAGTATTAGTAACTGGAACTGCAGGTCTTCTCGGAGCAAACTATTCAAGATATCTTTTGGAGAACGGTCATACTGTCATAGGTATTGATAATTTTTCTGGTGGATATAAAGCATTTCTTCCAAAGAATGATAATCTAAAATTCTATAAAGTTAATCTTGAGAATAGGAAAAAGGTAAAAGAAATATTTGAAGAAGAAAATCCTGACGTAGTGTATCACTTTGCTGCATATGCTGCTGAAGGACTTTCTCCATTTATTCGTAATTATAATTACAGGAACAATGTAATTTGTTCTGCCAATATCATTAATGAATGTATTAATCATGATTCCAAACTAGTCTTTACTTCAAGTATGGCTGTATATGGTGAACAGCAACCACCGTTTACAGAAGAGTTAAGACCACAACCTGTAGATCCTTATGGGGTGGCAAAGTACTCTGTGGAAGTAGATTTGAAACTTGCTGGAGATCAGTTTGGACTAAAGTATAATATTGTCAGACCTCATAATGTTCTTGGCAAATATCAAAACATTTGGGATAGATATCGTAATGTAATCGGTATTTTTATTCGTAAGGCAATTACTGGTCAACCTCTTCTAGTATATGGAGATGGTGAACAGACTCGTGCTTTTTCGGACATCAAATATTACATGGAACCATTTGATAAACTTCTTACAGATTATGATGGAGAAATATTTAATATTGGCGCAGACAAATACTTTACCATTAACGAAGCAGCAGAAACAGTAGTAAGAGTTGCATCTAAGTATGGATACAATGCAACCATTGAACATGGTGAATCAAGACACGAAGTAAAACATGCTTACTGCGATCATACTAAGGCAAAGAGTTTGTTGAATTTTTCTGATCAAACAGAACTAGAACCTCTAATTGATAGTATGTTTGAGTGGGCAATGAAACAACCGAATAGGAAAGTGAAAGATATGGAATATGAAGTAACTAAAGACATTTACGATTATTGGAAATGAAACCCATTCAAGTATTCATGAGGCACTGTTATTATTCTCCAAACAGTGCTCTCCCTAACAGACATAGACCCGAGTGGTTTGATAAGATCAAACTCTTTGAAAACTTTAAGAGAACTATTAATCCAGAACTTGCTGATTATACGATAGTATATGATGAAAAGTTTGGTTCAATCTCTGATACGTTTTTAAAAAATGAGGAAAATGTAGAGATCATAAACTTCGGATATGAAGCTGGAAGTTTTTCTCGTACTGTAGATATTGCTTTAGAGAAAAACTTTTCTGATGACACTATCATTTACTTCTTGGAAGATGATTATTTACATCAGCCTGGATGGTGTGAAATCTTGATGGAAGGATTTACTTTACCAACCCATTACATCTCTCTATATGATCACTTAGATAAGTACATCGATAGTGGATATGATAATCTAGTATCAAAAATATTGGTGAGTAAATCGGTTCATTGGAGAACTGCTCCTTCTACTTGTAACACATACGCTGCAAAAGTTGGAACTCTAAAAGAAGATTATTCAATTCATAAACATTATAGTGATGCATCACCTGATGGTATATCGATGGATCATGCTAAGTTTGTACATCTAGGAAATATTGGAAAGAGATTGATCACATCTATTCCTGGATATGCCACACATTGTGATCATTTACAATCTCCTGTAATTAATTGGGAAAAATACTTATGAATTGTATAGTTTATCTTGTTAGATCTTCTGAAGAAGATGTTGAAAATTTTAATAGATCATTATCATTGGTTGAGGAGAATGTAGTACCAACAACTAGTGATTTTGATATTATTGTTTTCTGTGAACCATCATTTGAAGAATATAAGTCAAAGGTTAATACTAAGTTAACACTAAATTACCAAACTATAGAGTTTAATATTCCAGACTATCCTCAAGAAATCCTGAATCAAATTCCAGAATTCTTTCCTCATCCAACTCATGGTGATGGTCCTATTGGTTGGGGTCATCCTGGATTTCCTATTGGGTATCGTCACATGTGTAGATTCTTTTCTGGACACATGTATGGATATGATATACTTAAAAACTATGATTACTATTTAAGATTGGATACCGATTCTTATATTACTACAAGAATACCATATGATATCTTTGAACTCGCAAAACAAAATGATATCTATTATGGATTTATAAAAGTTGAAGAGGATAATCCAAAAGTAGTTGAAGGTCTTTGGGAGACTGTAAATGAGTATATTCCAAATGATCTTCCAGAAAATTTGATGTTCTATACCAACTTTGAACTTGGAAAAGTTTCATGGTTCTTGACAAGTGGTTACATGGAGTTTTATAATTACCTGGATAAGACAGGTGGTTTTTATACTAAGAGATGGGGTGATGCTCCAGTTAAGTTCTTAGGTATTAGTCTGTTGATGAATCAAAAACATATTAGTCAAATGGGTGGATTTGTCTACAATCATGGATAAAAATAAGTCAGTATTTAAACTTAAGAACTTTGGACCAATCTACTATCTCAATCTGGATGGACAACCAGAGAGAAGAGAGTATATGGAAAACCAGTTTAAGTACTGGGAAATTGAGAACTATACTCGTATTTCTGCATATGATGGTAGAGAAGATGATCTGAGCGACATCATCAAAGGACGTTATCCTGAGATGATGTCTTCTGGTGAGATTGGATGTGTTACTTCTCATCTCAAGGCTATCAAACATTGGTACGAAACTTCTGATAGTCCTTATGCTGTCATCATGGAAGATGATTGTAACTTAGATCTTGTTAAGTATTGGAACTTTACTTGGGATGATTTTTATTGTCGGATCCCCTATGATTGGGATGTAGTTCAGATTGCTATTATTTGTACAGGAGATATTCATATTAAAGTTCACAAGAGATTTGTGAATGAATTTTCAACTGCTTGTTATATTATTACTCGTCATCATGCCCAGAAACTTTTAAATCTTCATACAAGAGGAGATAAGTATAAACTCGATAATGGTGTAAAACCTCGTCCTGTTGCTGATGACTTAATTTATAATTCAGGTAATACTTATAGTGTTCCTCTTCTTCTTTATAGGATTGAGTTGGGTTCTTCTATTCATCCAGAACATATTGATGCATTCCATCGTGGTAACTATGATGGTCAAATGAACTTCTGGAGTCAGAAAGGAGCTCAACTATCTGTAGAGGAGTTAATGGATTACGATCCTTATCTTGGAAGGGTGATAGAAAGTACCGTAAACACTTGACACTCTTAAAGTCATCCCTTATACTAAATAAGTACTTAAGAATTCTGTTGTAATTCTTAATCTTTGTCCTATAGTACAAACAAACAACAATCTATGAAATTCTTTCAACAACTGATGCTTGCACCTGTTGCTCTGGGAATGGTTGCACCTGCTGCGATGGCCGCAGACCTTAATATGAATGGGGTCAACCAGTATTCTTCCGAACAGGTTACAAGCGTCACTCAATTTTCTGATGTCCAACCTACTGACTGGGCATATCAAGCACTCTCGCAACTTGTAGAGCGTTATGGTTGCGTTGCTGGTTATCCCAACGGCACCTTCCGTGGTGGTCGTGCTTTGACTCGTTATGAGGCAGCAGCACTTCTGAATGCTTGTCTGGATCGTGTGACTGAAGTTACCGATGAACTCAAGCGTCTTACTAAAGAGTTTGCTGCTGAACTGGCAGTTCTGAAGGGTCGTGTTGATGGTCTGGAAGCACAAGTTACTACTCTCGAAGCACAACAGTTCTCTACCACTACTAAACTGCGTGGTGAAGCAAACTTTGTGATTGGTGGTGTGGATGACTATCAAACTAAAGAAGGTGATATTATCCACACTGCATTTAACTATGATCTTCGTCTGAATCTGGATACTTCTTTTACTGGTGCCGATTTGCTCCGTACTCGTTTGCGTTCTTCTAACTTCAGTAGCAATCCTTTCGGTTCCAGTTCGTCTATCTTCAAACTGGATAAAGCAGACAATACCACAGGTGAAAACGGTAATAACGTAGTTATCGATCGTCTGTATTATCAGTTCCCTGTGTTCAACGGTAGCACCACTCTTACTGCTGGTGCTCTGGTTCGTAACACTGAGATTGCTTGGATTCCTTCAGCATATGAATCCAAGATCCTTGATTTCTTCCAAGTAGCTGGTGCTCCTGGTGTGTATAACAAGGCAGTTGGTTCAGGTTTTGGTATTCAGTACGGAAACAAAGGTCTGATTGCTGGTGTGAACTATGTGGCACAAAACGGTGCTGATAGTTCTACAGGTGAGTTTGATCGCTCTGGTGCTCTCAACACTCTAGCCCAGATCGGTTATCGTGGTGACAACTACGGTATCGCATTTGGTTATCGTTATGGCACCGAAGGCACTCGTGTTCGCACATACAACGGTCTGAATGGTGCTTCTGGCACTCTGGTTCCAGGTCAAACTTCTAACGGTTATGCTATCAACGCTTACTGGCAACCCACTCAATCTGGTTGGGCTCCTTCGATCTCAGCAGGTTATGGTTGGAATACTGTAAGTGGTACTCCTAGTGATGCCACCAACAGTCAATCCTGGTTTGCTGGTCTGACTTGGGATGATGTGTTTGTTGACGGTAACTCTGCTGGTGTTGCTATCGGTCAGGCACCTACTGGCGAGAACCTTGAGAAGTCCACGATGCTTGAGATCTTCTATAAGTATCAAGTGTCTGATAACATCAGCGTCACTCCTGCTATCATCTACGGTAGTGACAACCAACGTCTTGTTGGTAACTCTTCCAATTGGGGAGGAATTTTGCAAACAACCTTTAAGTTCTAAGGTATAAATATAAATGCCTTAATTGGTTCGCATCTTTAAGGTAGAGATTGGAGGGCAGAAATGCCCTCTTTTCTTTTATAAATAGTATTGCGAACCAATTTAAGAGCAGATGAAAGACCATAATAGGTTTTATACTTACGCATATTTGCGAGAAGATAAAACTCCTTACTATATTGGTAAAGGAGTTAAAGGTAGAATTTACTCTTCTAATAGAAAAATAAAAAAACCAAAAGATAAATCCAAAATTATATTTCTTAAACAAAATTTGACAGAAGAGGAAGCATTCAATCACGAAGAGTATATGATTTCAGTTCTTGGTAGAAAAGATTTAGGAACTGGAATATTGAGAAATAGGACTAATGGTGGTGAAGGTTCTTCTGGTTCTTTGAAAAGTGAAGAATTTAAAAGAAGACATGGTGAAAGAATGAAGGGGAAAAATAATCCTGGTTATGGTAGAAAACAATCGGAAGAACATAGAAGAAAAAATAGTGAGGCAAATAGAGGAGAAAATAATCATTTTTATGGTAAATCTCATTCAGAAGAAACCAAGAAAAAAATTAGTATGAAGAAGAAAGGAAAACCACTTTCTACAGAAACCAAAAGAAAATTAAGTGAAATACATAAGGGAAAATGTGGAGAAAATCATTCTCATTATGGAAAGAAATGGTGGAACGATGGTAAAGGTAATACTACAATATCACTAGATTGTCCTGGTGAAAATTGGGTTCTTGGTAGATAACTTACTCTAATAAATAACTAAAAAGTATTATCAAAAATGGACGCACAAGATTTTCGTAGTCTTCAAGAAGCATATATGGAAGTTGTTAAAAATCAACAACTTGATGAAGTATTAGATACTCCTGAAAGAGCAAACGAGTATGCTAAGAAGAATGTAAAATCTCTGGTTGGTGCTTTTGTTAAAGGTGTTGCTAATAAAGATATCAGTCAACTAAAGACTATAGAAAAAAGAAAAAGAGGAGCAGAACTGGCAAAAAAGAAGGCAGAAAGAAAAGCAGCAGAAGAAATGAAGGAAGGAAAAGTTCCTTGGAATGACCCTAAAAATCCACTTCAAAGTGGGCATACACCAGCAGAAAAAAACAGGGCAAAGAGAGAAAGAACTGGTGTAGAAGACCTTTCAAAATCTCCAACAGATAAAGATTATGCTAGATATGGTAATATGAAATCTACTGACGATGAACAATCTAGTGCTTCAAAGAGCAAAGACAAATCCACTCACAAGTTCCGTGATTTACCAGTAAGAACTGATAAAGGTAAAAAGCAAACACTTGGTCAGTTGAGAAGAACTAGAGGAACTCCTAAACCTGGAGCATCTGACGAAAAATCAAATCTTTATCAGTCTCCAATTCGTAAAGACGATAAGAGAACTAGAGGTGGAAAAACGGATCAGTGGAAAGGTCCAAATCCAAGAAATGAAGAATATGACCTCTACGACATCATCCTCTCACACTTACTTGATGAAGGATACGCTGAAACACCAGAAGCAGCAGAAGCAATTATGGTAAATATGAGTGAAGAGTGGAGACAGAGTATTATTGGATGATAAGTCAGAGAATCTAAACAAAATCTTAAGGGGTGCTTGACACCCCTTTCTTTTTGCTATATAATTGTGTAACAATTCGTAATAAAACGAAAATGACTGTAACTAAAAACGAGTTTGGGCAAATGAATATGTTTGCCAAAGAGCCTTCGATGTATATGACTAAGGAGGATCTTGAGCGTTATGGTATCGAACCTTATGCTGAGAAAGCGGAGAAAATGAATGGACGTTGGGCAATGCTCGGTATTATTGCTGGGGCTATTTCTTATGCTCTCACTGGTAAACTCTTCTTCGGTGTCTTCTGATGACTGAAGTAATTTTTACAGTCACATCAGTTGCTTTTTTTGTGATTTTAGGTTATGCTGTAAATCAACTTTCTGAAACATATTGATGATTGGAAATCTTGAACCAGAAGAAAATGTTATGGGAACACCAGGTATGCTAGGTCAGTTTGCTGTTGCTCTCCAAAAACTTGGATGGAGTGCTGATGATGAACTCTCTGTAGAGATTGGTGGAGTAGCAGTAACAGGAACTTCTACTAGTCCAAATGCAAACCCTAAATGGGCAAAACCATTCGGAACCGTAACTTATCAGAACGATGCTTTCATCGTAATTAAAAATAAATCAAGGAACCCCGTTGTCCCTTCACAACCAAATCCTGAACTTAAACAACAACACCCTTATCAAGGAGAAAACAAATGAACGAACGCGCAGAACGTATTAATGGTTGGGCAGCGATGATTGGTATCGTTGCCGCTATGGGTTCTTATGCCCTGACTGGTCAAATCATTCCCGGAATTTGGTGAAATAGAGATTACTATGTTTGATTGAAGGAGGGGTAAAACCCTCCTTTTTTCATAAATATAGTGCAGGGTTTGGATACAATAATGCTTATAGATCTCCATAATTTTTTCAAGTATTACGACGAAAAAAATCCAAAACATGTTGCTGCAGTAGAGCAACTTGAGGTTGACTTAGCAGATAAATGCCCAGAGTTAATGGATGGCTCGGCAAACTGGGTAAGAATTTACAGAACAAAAGCAGAACCAACAATTCCAGGAGTTCTCAACGTTCCTTTCTATCCACAGACAGATAATTACAGAGATGCTCAAAGAACCTGTAATTCTTCTGCTTGTGCTATGTGTTTAGAGTATTTCAAACCTGGCACTCTAGTAGGACCTAAAGGCGATGATGCCTATGTTAGAAAAGTATTCTCAGTCGGTGATACGACTGATCACACAGTTCAGACAAAAGTTCTGGACTCTTACGGTATCAAATCACACTTCAGTTACAATCTTTCTTTTGCTGATCTTGATCGTGAGCTTGCCGCTGGAAGACCTGTTGTTATTGGTATTCTTCATAGGGGGACTCTTTCTCGCCCCACGGGTGGACACATGGTAGTTGTGATTGGTAAGAAAGGTGATGATTATGTTGTGAATGATCCCTATGGTTCCCTAAATGATGGATATACTAGTGCAGTTACTAATGGCAAAGGTGCAGTTTATAAGAGATCTGATCTTGAAAAGAGATGGACTCCAGATGATCCTAAATCTGGGTGGGGAAGAATATTTGAAGCAAAAAAGTAGAATCGACATCGCAAGTTCCTCAGTGTGGTGTCGATTTAATCAAAGAGTTTGAGGGTTGTCACTTAGAGGCATATCCAGATCCTCTTACAGGAAGACTTCCAATCACTATTGGTTGGGGTTCTACTCGTAAGAGAAATGGACAACCATTTCATCTAAAAGAAACAATTAGTCAAGTGGAAGCAGATGATTTGTTAATGTTTGATATTGAACAAAGATTTCTACCACACCTACAAAAGATCCCATACTGGAATGAGATGAATGATAATCAAAAAGGAGCTCTTCTTTCTTTTGCTTATAATCTTGGTGCTCGTTTCTACGGGTCTTCCGGTTTTAATACTATAAGCAGAGTTCTTAGAAATAAAGAATGGAGTAATGTTCCCAACACTCTAAAGATGTACCGTAATCCTGGTACTGATGTTGAAGTTGGATTGTTAAGAAGAAGAGGTGCCGAAGGTAAACTTTGGAGTTCTTAATCTTCTACCCTTGTTCTTAGTGCAATTACCGTAGTTAAAATAGTCAATAAAGTTTCAAATCCTCTTCTTTCAGATTCTTTGCAATCTGTTGGTGGAGGATTTTTTAGTCCACCTAGAAGGTTTGCATGATTTGTTGTTCCCGGAATCATAAAATTACATGCAACAAAGTTTAATCCTACGAATCCAATTATAGAAGCGCAAATAATAAAGATAAGTTTATTCAGAATAGAACCATGCTTTTTTCCTACCACGTTTTGCTGGTCTTTTGATGAATCTAATGACTTCTGCTGGTTGTCTTTTTGGTTGCGATCTTCTTCCTTCATTGAATACTCCTTCGTTGGTGATTAGTCTCATTACTAATAGTCCAAGGAGAAGTGTAGATCTCATCTTCCTTCTTGATTATGAATCCAAGTTTTTAATTCTGTCAGATAGTTTCTTAACATATCTGCTTTTTCTAAATGCCATTTATCACCACTCTTGAAGTATTCTTGGGTGTGATTATCTATTGCTTTGAGTATATTATGTATAGGTGCGTTCCAAGGTTCCCTGACAGGAGTATTCCATTCCCTTGGCATTGATGGGAAAGCAGTTTTAAATATTTAGATTATTTGTTATAATAAATAGGTAAAACGGTTTTGCAAGAACCATGCGTGTGAAATCATTGTTATCCGTATTATTCATATCCTTTCTTCCCATGAATGTTTATTCAAGAGCTCTTAGACACATTGATATGAATGATGTTAAACAGAAACATCACGATAAACTAGTACAAAAAAGAATTCTAGAAGAGAAAAATAAAAAAATTATTGAAGAATTAAAATATAAAAATAGTCCATTATTTTCGAATTGGAGATTTGAAATATCAGAGGGTATGACATCTGATGGGATGTTCCTGACAACATTGCCTGCAACTGGTGATGTTGACTTGACTTCTCTTCCTGGTGGAGACTCTAGTGTTTACTCAAGTTTGGGTCAGGGAGACTCTTTTGGAAATTATGGATCTCTTCCTAGTACTCGCATTGCAAACAGTGGATCTGGAAGTGGTATTAATGGTGGATTTGATGTTGGGGATAGTTATCTATCTTTTAATGGAAAAGATAGTCAAACTTTCAGGACGGTAACTTTAAATCCTGTAGATACTTCTATCGTTGATACTATCTCAATAACTGGTTTGAGAGGAACAGACTCTAATGGAGGAGTGACTCCAGTATCTAACTTAGTTTTGGCTTATTATAATAATGATACTGGCGAATTTGGAGACATTACAGTGATGACTCCTTCTGGTCCAACTTCTTTAACTAAGCAAACATTTAATTTACCTAAAGAAGCTCAGGGTAAAAATGTTCAATTCTACTTATATGATGCAACAAGTGAAGGTCAAGGATTAGATGGAAAACAGTTTATCGGGAAACAACTGGCAGTATCTGGAATAAACAATTTTCCACTAACGTCATCATATACAAATCTCCTTGATTTCTTTATCAATGTTCCATTTGATCAAATGATTGATAAAGATCCTAGTGCACAACAACCATCTTGGTATAGCATGGGTAGATTTTTTTGGGATAATATTTTGAATGACACTATTGGATGGGGTCCTGGAAGTGAAGTTGAAGGACCTCCTGGACCTATTTCTGGGGGAACTAAGTATTGGAGTTTGGATGAGGATCCCCCTGCAGGATTGGGATATATGACATCCGCAGATTATATTTACATCGGACAATCAATTTATCTACAGTTTTCTGGTGCTTCTACTTATGGCATTTCAAACATAAGTTTCCAAAGAAAAACTCCAATGAATGTATTTGTTCCATTAGATAGTCCAGAAGCAACTTCTTTTATAAGAACAGATCCTGGTTTTGCTGGATTGTCCGAGGCAGAAAAGAAACAGAAACTCAAAGAGATGTTAAAAGCATCTGATGAGTATGTTGAAAAAATATTTGGAGAAGCATTCCCTGGATCTGGTGCAGTTCCTCCTGGAGAAAGTGGTGATACTCCCGGTGTTGAAGTAACTGATTATCAACCACCATCACAAGAGTCTCAGGCAGAGATTCAAAAAACTGCAACAGACTATCAAAATTCTGTCAATGATCTTGGAAGTGCATTTGATGATTTAAAGAAAGAATTAAGTTCTGCTAGTAAATTAAGTCCTTCAACTACATCAACTTCACTCTCACAATCCAGAGATCAAAAAACAATAGATATTCTTAAGAAAGAGATTGAAACTCGTACTAAATTACAAACCACAGGAGATGCTCAAAAATATTATTCATCTCCTTCTATGCAAAGAGCACTTGATAAACTTAAGGTTCAATTGGCTTCTGCGGAAAAAGATTTTGCCGATAAGTATGGATCTACTGAAATGCCTGGTCCAGATCCACAACAATTGCAGAAACAACTATCTGATATTGATAATCAAATATCAGACTTGAAGGCTCAGGCAAAACAAAATATGATTGATGCTAAGAATAATGAGTGGAAAGCAGCTGCTATTGGAGGTGGATTTGCATTAGGTGCAATTGTTGGTATTGGAGCATTGGTAGGATCAACATCTGTTGCTGTTCCGACTGCATCTGCAAGAGTTGCATCTGCATTGAATGCATTGAAGAAATCTGCTGATGCCGCAAAGGCAGCAAGGCAACTTGCAGCAAGATCTATGGGACAAAATTCAAAAGGAAGAGGAATGGGTGATAGATGGTCTCCAAACCAATATCAATAAAACTCTTATAAACCAGAAGAAAAATTAATCACGGAAAAAGAAAAATGAAACCAACATTCAAACAATTTCTATCAAAAATTGGGTATTATGATGGAAAACCATCTCCACTAGGTTTTCCTATGGATGAACCCCCAAAGATGGTCAATGGTATGCATCCAGATTTAGTT
>Ga0194115_10001488_pt1 | contig 29951 bp, 29 predicted proteins | sample TA2MahsurfametaG_3_FD_148656 | JGI IMG/M metagenome (GOLD analysis project Ga0194115, IMG submission 148656) | Freshwater microbial communities from Lake Tanganyika, Tanzania - TA2015002 Mahale S4 surface | ecosystem: Environmental > Aquatic > Freshwater > Lake | place: Tanzania: Lake... | reverse complement strand
CATGTCGAACTAATATTAAATAACTCATATACTTATCTTTTAGATTAATTTGATAAATTAAACTATACATATAAATGATAAGATTTTTATCAAAATATAAATATATTTTTTATACAAATAACGTTCTCGTTATTATTTTATATTTATTTCCAGGAAGTTTAATTGGATGTTTTTTATATAATGATTGTAAAATTCAACCAAAAATAATTGATGATTTTATTATCTCCTTAGATCACTTTTTAATTTTTTTTATTACCACAAGTATTGGCTACATGACTTTTTTAACATCTAAGTATACAAGTATTTTGACTATATACTTAATATTTTTGTCAGTAATCTTAGAATTGTTTCATTTTCTAGTCCCCGATAGAACTTTTGAAGTAAAAGATTTTTTTGGAAATCTTTTAGGAGTATCGGTAGTATTAATAATTTTTTTATTATTTAAAAAATATGCAAAATTTTAAAACTAATCTATTCATAATATTTTTTTTAATTTTATCTGGTTGTTCAACAATTCCTTCAAATACTTCAAATAGTTGCTCTATTTTTAGTGAGAAAAATTTTTGGTATAAGCATGCAAAATTCTCTGAGCAAAAATGGGGTACACCTATTTATATTCAATTAGCTATAATCAAAGTAGAGTCAAATTTTGACAGTCAAGCTAAACCTCCAAGACAAAAACTATTCAAAATTATACCTTACAAAAGGCCTTCAAGTTCATTCGGTTATTCGCAGGCTGTTAAAGGAACATGGGAGTTGTATAAAAAAGAAACCGGTAACAATTTAGCAGTCAGAACAAGATTTAAAGATAGTGTAGATTTTATAGGTTGGTATACAAATAAAACTGAAAGTATTTTAAAAATTTCAAAAAAAGACGCTTTTAGACAGTACATTGCTTATCATGAAGGATGGGGAAATTATAAAAATTATAAAAAAAATAATAAAATTATTGATTTAGCAAAAAAAGTAGAAAAGCAATCGAATATTTATAAAGAGCAATTAAAAAAATGTGAAAGCTCACTTAACAGAAATAAATATATTATTTTTTAGTTAATTGTTTTTCTAGCTCTAGATCAACAGCATCAATTCTTCTGGTATTTTTAGCCAACGCCAAATACATTGCTGGTGTTACGTAAAGTGTAAAAAAAGTTGAAATTATCATTCCTCCCAAAATAGTAGATCCTAGAGCTAATTGTGATCCTTCACCTGCACCAGGGCCGATATTTCCAATTACGAGAGGTATCATAGCTATAATTGTACTTAGTGAAGTCATAATTATTGGTCTAATTCTTAAGGCACAAGCCTCTTTTACAGCATCCTCTAGTTTTCTCCCGGTAGTCCTAATTTGATTTGCATAATCTACAATTAAAATACTATTTTTGGTTGATATACCAACTAATATTACTAATGCAATTTGAGAAAAAATGTTAATTGAACTATTGAGAAACAGAATAAAAACTAAGCCCCCAAATACAGCTAATGGTACTGTTAGAATAATAATAAAGGGATGAATAAACGAATTAAAAGTAGCCGCCATTACTAAATAGGCAGTTAATAAAGCCAACCCGAAAATAATAAAAATTTCGTTTGTAGTTTCTTTAAATTCTTCAGATTCTCCTTTCCAGGTAATTTGATTTTTTGGAGCAACTTCTATCATTACGTCTTCAAGATATTTTATAGCTTCAGCTAAAGTATAATTTTCTTCAATGTTTGCAGAAATTGTTACTGCTCTTTGTCTATTATATCGAGATAATGCCTCAGCTGTCCCTTCCTCTTTAAAATCAACTATATTTGCTATTGAAACTAACTTTCCAGTGGTGCTTGATCTTACAAAGATTTTTGATAAGTCTTCTTTATTTCTTCGATCTGACAGATATTGTTGTAATATTATTGGATATTCTTTACCCATTTTGTTAAATGTTGTAACACGTTTGCCTCCATAAAGCGTTTCAAGTGTTGTTCCAATATTTTCTATTGAAACGCCCAAGTCATTTGCCCTGATTTTATTTGTGATTAGCTTAACTTCTGGTTTATTTTTATTGTAATCTGATTCTACTCTAGATAAATTTCTATTTTCTCTTAATTTATTTATAACATTATCAGCTATAACTTGTAATTCTTCGTAGCTTGTTCCATAAATTACCATTTGAAGTGGTTTATTATAATTAGAAACTCTTATAGATTGAGGTGATATTGGGAAAGCTAAAGTTTCAGGAAGACTAACAATTTTTCCTATAGCTTCCCTCATTACTGTTTGACTATCTTTTTTCCTATTCTTCCATTCATCTAATAATGCAATTATTATAAAGCTATTATATGTGGTTTCAGATCTTCCAAATCCTGGAACCCTCATAATTAATCTCTCATAAGGACTATCTTCAGCCTCAAGGAGAGGAATTAATCTTTGCTCAATTTGTTGAGCTTTGTCTCTAGTATATTCAAATGAACTACCCTCATCCGTCAAGCCAATAATTAAATATGACCCTCTATCTTCTTGAGGCAAAAGTTCTTTATTTGTAAAATTAAATAAAATAATTGAAGCAACTAATATTAGAATAATAAATAATGAGATAGTCTTCTTTTTATTTATCCAGAATTCTAATGTTTCTGAATAAAAAATACAAAAATTTTTAAAACCTTTATTAAACTTTGAAACAAAAATATTATTTTTGGGTTTTATAATTAAAAATTTACTTGCTAACATAGGTGAAAGAGTTAAAGCAACAAATGCTGAGACAATTATTGAAAAAGATAAAGCAATTGCAATTTCCCTAAATAATGTTCCAGCTATGCCTTTGATAAAAACCAGAGGTAAAAAAACAGCAATCAATATTAATGTCGTTGCAATAATTGCAAAGGTTATTTGTTTAGATCCTTTGTATGCTGCAACTAAAGGAGACTCGCCATTTTCTATGCGAGAATATATAGCATCTGTCATGATTACCGAGTCATCTGTAATTATCCCAATCGCAAGTATAAAACTAAGAAGCACAAAAATGTTTATAGATAAATCAAATAGATATAATCCTAAAAAAGATCCAATTAAACTTACTGGTAAAGCAACTGCAGGAACTATAACAGCTTTTATGTTCCCCAAAAAAAGATAAATGATTGCAATAACTAGGATAAAAGCAACAACCAATGTTTTGTAAACCTCCTCAATAGCTGTGCCTACATAAGTTGCCTGATCAAAGGCTATTTCAAGTTTTAAACCTTCAGGAAGTGATTTGTTGATTTCTAATATTTTTTTTTTAATTTGTTTAGATAGCTCTACAGTTGAAGCTCCACTTTTGGCATAAATTCCAATTCCTACAGAATTTAAATTTAAGGCATTTTTTCTTTGAGCGGTAAATAAAGTTTTTTCAGAAAGTGGTCCAAATTCTATTTCTGCAACATCTGAAAGTAAAATAATTTTTCCTTTGTTTTTTTTAACTGGCAATTGTTTTATGATATCTATATTGGAGTAGGATTTATCAATATTTAAATTTATATCTTTGTTAATTGCCTCCAAGGTTCCTGCTGGAACATTAATGTTCTCATTTCTAAGAGCCGACTCGACTTCCTGAATGGTTAGATCATTTGCAGCAAGTCTGATTGGATCAATCCAAACTCTAACACTTAATTCTCTTAACCCACCTAATAAAATTCTTCCAACATTGGGTATACTTGAAAAAATATCAACTAAATATCTATCAGCATAATCGCCAAGGTCTAAATCGCTCCAAGTTGGGGAAGATAGCGCAATCCACATTGTTGTATCAAAACCAGCAGATTGTTTTAGGATTTGAGGAGGATTAGATTCGCTTGGTAGACTCTCGGCTACTCTAGATACTCTTTCTCTAATATCATTCGCAGCATCATCTAAATCAATATCTGTATTGAACTCAATGTCGATTGTGCTTCTGCCATTAAGAGAGGTTGAGTTTATATTTTTTATTCCTTCAGCTCCTCCTATTACATCCTCTATTTTTTGAGTTATTTCCTCATCAATAATTTCAGCAGAGGCTGATTTATAACCAACTTCTACTTGAACAACTGGTGGCTGAATACCATCAGGCAATTCTCTAATTGGAAGTTCCCAAAAAACAAAAATTCCAAAAACAATTAATATTATAGACATTACCCAAGCAACCACTGGTCTTCGAATGCTTACATCGGTAATAAACATATTTTATTTTATAATTGGTTTGATTTCTAAATTAGGGCTAATTTTTTTTAAACCTTCTGAAACAATTTTTTCTCCACTATCGATTCCTTTAATGATTTCTATAAATCCGTCTAATCTGTCGCCAATAAATATTTCTGATTTTATTGTTTTATTTTCTTCATTGACCTTGAAAACATAGGATTTGTCACCCTCTATTAAAATGGCTGTATCAGGAATTCCTAAAGATTTTCTTAAATTATACCTAATTGAAAATTCAAGAAGAGAACCAGGCAATATCTCAAAATTTAAATTTTCAATTATTATTCTGGCTTCGAGAGATCTAGTATCTTGATTAATACGACTTGCAAGAGAGTCAATTTTTCCAAAAAAAATTCTGTCTTTATAACCAGAGACTTTCACGTCTACAGGTAAACCAATTTTAATAAATGGTGCAAATATTTCAGGAATATTCACATCTGAATAAATTATTGACGGATCCTCAAAATTAATCAAAATCGATGTTGTTGAAACTTCCAAATCTTCTGAGAAAAATCTTTTGCTAATTACACCATCAAATGGTGCTGTTATGACTCTATTTTTTAGCTTAGCGATTATCTCATCTTTTTTTATTCTTTGATTGAAATTAATTGGTGATAAAATTTCATATTTTTCTACTTTGTATGATTTGCTTTGAGCAGGTATTGCCGTTCCAAAAGTATTAATTTTATTTGCAAAATTTATTTCATTAACAATACTAATATATGTTTCAGGAGCAGGCCATTTACTAAATTTTTTTTGAAAATAATTGCCAATTAATGTCCTTGCAACAATAACGATTACAATAACTAAAAAAAAAATTGTAATTATAGATATAATTTTTTTAGATCTTTTCATTCAAATTAAATTTTCCCATATTCAGCCCATGATCCGTCGTAGATAATCGGCATATATTTAGCATTTATTAAACAATATGCTAGAGCCAAAACACAAGCTGTTATTCCAGATCCACAAGAAAAAACCACGTTAGATGAAGTGGTATCTTTTAAGACCTCCTTAAAAATTTTTTTAATTTCATCTTTATCTTTAAAAGTATTATTATTATTAATTAATTTTTCAAAAGGAATACAAAATGATTTTGGAATTGAACCACTTCTTAATCCTTGCCTTGGTTCTTGAACCTTTCCCTCAAACCTATCTTTGCTTCTTGCATCGATAACAGTAAAATTTTGTAAAGTTAAGTTTTTATTAATTTGTTTTTTATTTTTAACTAAATTAAACTTTTCATTAGGATAATATTGAGTTTTTTTGATTATTGAAACTGCATTGGTTGTTGTTTTATTCTCACTTTTCCATTTTTTCATGCCACCATTTAAAATGCGAACTAGATTAGGATTATGACCGAAATAAATAAAATTATACCAGCATCGACATGCACTTAGTACATCTGAGTTATCATAAACCACTATGTCATCATAGTTATTAATTCCCATTTCAGAGACGATAATTTCCCAGCTATTTTTGTCAGTGAGCATATGAGGTAAATTTGAATTTTGATTTGAATTTTTCTCCAAATCAAAAAAAATTGCATTTGGAATATGGTTTTCTTTATATTCTTCTAATCCATTTCTTTTAGTTTGTGGCATATGCCATGAACAATCAATAATTTTTACATGATCGATTTTTTCTTTAAGATCATCAGTTTCGATTAAAAACATTATATTATTTTTCTAAATATTTTTGATGATATTCTTCAGCACGAAAATAATTATGTAGTATAGAAATTTTAGTTACTACTTTTCCTGATAATTTTTTATTTATATTATTGAGTACTTTCTCTGCAATTTTTTTTTGATCTTCATTGGTATAAAATATTTCACTTCGATACTGTGTACCAAAGTCAGGTCCTTGAGAATTTAAAGTTGTTGGATCATGAAATTCAAAAAATTTTTCAACCAAGGACTCGTATGTAACTTCCAAAGGATCAAACTCTATTCTAACAACTTCAGCATGATTTGTTTGTCCTGTGCAAACTTCTCTGTATGTAATCGGGATATTTTTTCCTCCACAGTAGCCAACTTCAGTTTTGATGACTCCATTAATTTTACTAAATTTTTTTTCGGGACCCCAAAAACATCCAAGTGCAAAAATAGCTATTTCCATTGATTTAAGTTTTATTTAATTTAAATATTAATTCTATGTTAACCAGAAATCAATTGGGCCTTTTATACATGTTTCTCTCGGTATGTGCTTTTTCAGTTATGGACTTAATAGTAAAATGGTCTCAAGAATATCCAACTGGTGAAGTACTCTTTTTTAGAGGTTTATTTGGATTATTGCCAAATTTTTTTTTAATTCCAAAAAATAAATTTAGAAATTTTTACAAAACAGATAGAAAATTTGAACATTTTTTAAGATGCTCATGTGGATCAATTGCATTAGTTGCAATTGTCATTGCTTTAAGAGAGTTGCCCTTAGCAACTGTAGTTAGCCTCTCGTATGCTGCTCCGTTATTTATTACAGTTTTATCAATATTTATGTTAGGAGAAAAAGTTCGTATGACCAGATGGACGGCAGTAGCGATTGGCTTTATTGGAGTAATTATTATTTCTAAACCTGGGTTTGAACAAATGAATTATTATTATTTATTGCCTCTTATTTTTTGTTTTTGTATGGCATTTGTGACTATTACAATTAGAAGACTTTCAACAACTGAACCAATTTGGTTAATCTCATTTTTTTTTAGCTTAAGTGTTACTCTTTTGTCATTGATAACTATTCCATTTGGTTGGATTTTACCAAGTATGTCAGATTTTATTTTACTCTCTTTTATGGGTATTACTGGTGGTGCTGCAAATTTACTTTTAACCCAATCTTATAAACTTTCTGAAGTTTCACTGGTTGCGCCGCTAAAATATTTGTCATTATTATTTGCCATATTTTTTGGATATCTAATATGGACTGAAATCCCAAGCTATAAAACGTTAATTGGTTCAATTTTAGTTATTTCTTCATCTATAATAATTTTAAGAAGAGAGCTTTATTTTAAACAAAAAATACTTTCAACAATTCGTCATGAATAAAATTCCTAAATATTGGCATCAAGCTAAAAAAAATTTATCTAAAAAAGATAATATTATGAAAAAAATAATTGAAAAATATTCAACTCCTTCGGAGATTATTTTGACTTCAAGAAAAGATGTTTTTTTTTCATTATGTAAAAGTATTGTTGGTCAGCAAATAAGTGTGGCTGCTGCAAACTCAGTTTTTGTTAAATTTGAAAAAATATGTAAAAATAAAATTAATGCTAATGTTGTAAAAAATCTGACGACACAACAATTAAGAGGTTGTGGTTTAAGTAAACAAAAAATAAGAGGAATCAAAAATCTTGCAAAACAAATTTTAGATAAAACTTTTAACCCAAAACTTATTGCAAAAATGCCTGATGAGGATGCAATTAGTTATTTGTCTCAATTAAGACAAATCGGAAGATGGTCTGCCGAAATGATTTTACTTTTCACTTATAATCGTCCAAATATATGGCCAGTAAAAGATATAGGCCTTTTAAGAGCTATATCTAAAAATTATAAGAAGAAATATTTACCCCCTGAAAAATTTGTTAATATTTTACAAAAAAAATTTTCACCGTATTGTTCAGTGGCAACTTGGTATTTGTGGAGAAGTATTGATCCAGAGCCAATACAATATTAAAATCCTTCAACAATTTGATGATGTCGAACAACTGTGCCTTTTAATAGGTCATGAGCCTGTTGATATTCTTTAGAATAAAAAAAATTTTTAGCAATTTCAAAAGATTCAAATTCTATTAGTGCAGTTCTGACAAAATCTTTTCCCTCAGTAGTAATTTTTTTACCTCCTCTAACTAAAAATTTTCCTTCATATTTTTCAACTGCCACCTTAGTTTTATTAGCATATTCATTTAGAATATTTTTATTATTTATACTTTCGTAAACACAAACAATATAACCTTTCATGAAATCTCCTTTTTAAATTTAAATTAATATGATAATAGTTTTTATGGCAGAGAAATTAATTATCACTTTTGACGAATATATCAAAATTGTTGAAAAATTAGCAATTATAATTCATAAAAATTACCAACCGACAGTTCTTGTCGGAATAATGAGAGGTGCAGCTCCCATCATAGACATCCTATCAAGGATATTAAAATTACCCATTGCTTATATTGTAATTCAAAGTTACTCAGGAAAAGGAATTGAAGATCAACAAGGACAGTTAGTGTTTGCAAGGGAACTGAGTTCCCTAGCTAATCAAAAAGATTTTAACAGGGTTCTATTAATTGACGATCTTTCAGATACCGGGCTCACCTTAAATAAAAGTATTGATTGGTTAAAAAATTATGAACCAGTAAAAAATTTTATTAATGAAGTAAAAACTGCGTGTTTGTGGAAAAAAAAATCTTCTGTCTTTGAACCTGATTATTGTCCTGTAAGATTAAACTCAGACCCATGGATAGTTCAACCAACCGAACATTATGAAGAACTTAATATTGAAAAAATTATTAAAAGAAATAAACAAGGCTAGTATTTAAACTAGCCCTGTTCAATATATTTCTAAGCGACAACAAAACTGATTACGCTTAATATTGCTATAATCCAAATTGCTGATGAAGTGCTTGAAAATTTACCAGTAAAGATTTTGATTAAAGCATATGAAATGAAGGATAATGCAATACCATAACTAATACTATAAGTTAAGGGCATTGCTATCATTGCTAACACTGCAGGCGCAGATTCAGCAATATCGTCCCATTCAATATCTACGATATTTCTTACAAATAAAACAGCTACATATAAAAGAGCAGCCCCATCAATTTGTTTCGGTAGACTGGTTGCAATAGGTGCTAAAAATAAGCAAGCTAAAAACAAAACACCAATAACTACTGATGTCATTCCAGTTCTTCCACCTGCTTTAACTCCAGCACCGGACTCTACATAACTTGTTACGGTCGTTGTTCCTAACAATGCTCCTGCAACAGTGCCGACACTATCCGACAGCATTGCTTTGCCAATATCTTCAACTTTTCCTTGTTTATCTACTTTTCCAGAGACATTCGCTACAGAGGTAAGAGTTCCTGTAGTATCAAAAAAGTCGATGAATAATAAAGTGAAAATTATAGAGGACATCCCTGCTGTCAAAACTGCGTTAAAATCAAAATCCAAAAGATGGGTCATTGGCGGGATAGGTCCTATAATTCCATTAAATTTTTGAAGACCTGAAACCCAAGCAATAATACTAAATGCTATAATTCCAATAATAATATTTCCCTTAATGTTTAATTTTTCCATCACAATCATGGAAACAAAAGCCAAGCAACCTAAGATGATAAGTGGATCTTTGAGATTTCCTAAAGTAACTAAAGTAACAGGATCGTCGGCAACTACCCCCATTATTTCCAAACCAATTATTGATAGAAACAAACCAATACCTGCCCCGATACCTAGCTTTAAACTTTTGGGGATTGAATTTATTAACCATGCTCTAATTGGTGTTAAAGAGATGATAAGAAATAATATACCGGCAATTAAAGTTGCTCCTAGTGCAGCTTGAGGTGTGTAACCCATACCTCCTACAACTCCAAATGCAACAAATGCATTAATTCCCATTCCAGGCGCAAGACCGATTGGCCAGCTTTTCCCGTAAAATCCCATTAAAAAACAAGCAAATGAAGTAGCAAGAATTGTTGCTGTAAAAATACCCCCAAAATCAAAAAATCCTTTTTCTGGACCAGCAAATTCTCCAGATAGAATGAATGGATTTAAAAACATTATGTAAGCCATTGTTAAAAAAGTTGCAACTCCGGCCATTACTTCAGTTTTAAAGTCTGTTTTATGTTTTTTATAATTAAAATAATTTTCAAGCATTTTTTTCTCCTTAGCGGGAAAAGTAATTGATTCTATTGCAAATTGCTCTTTTAAATTTAAGTTTATTCACAATATTCAACTCAAAAGTTTATATTTATGCCACAATTTATGTATAATTGTTCAATCATGAAAAAAATAAAATTTATTTTAATCTCTTTGATCATGATGGTTGTGATTTCAGGATGTCAGACTATTAAGAAAAAAACTGATGCAATTGTTGAAAAAGAGAATGAAAGCTTAAGTAAGTTTATTGGTAAATCTTCTACTGATTTACAAATGAATTTAGGTAAGCCAGATGAAGATTTTAGAAATGAAAAAGGAAACATGGTGTTTGTTTATAATAGCAAAAAATACACTATTCCTTGTGAAAGAAGATTTGAAATAAACTCAGACTCAAAAGTTATTGGGTTTGTATCAAACGGATGTTTTTAATAATTACTTGCGGAGAATTTATCTCCGCAAGTAAGGCTAAACTTATTTTATTTCGATAAGTTTTTTCTTTTTATGTTCTGGAACAATTCTTTCACAAGATATTGTTAAAAGACCATCTTTAAGCGCAGCATTATTTACTTTAATATCATCTGCAATTGTAAATGTTCTTGCAAATTGTCTTTGAGAAATACCTTTGTGAATGATTTCTCCATCAACATCTGTATTTTCTGATTTATTAACGTGTTTGGTTCTTACAGTTAATAAATTATCCTCAAACTCAACCTCTACATCATTTTTGTTAAAGCCAGCTAATGCTACTTCAATAGCATAATTATCTTTGCCAGTTTTTCTGATGTTGTATGGTGGATAATTTGAATGCATTGTCAAACTTCCATTTCCAAGCATATTCTCAAATTGGTCGAACATATCGTCAAAACCAATTGAAAATGGTCTTAGAGAGTTAAATATAGATAGATCCTTACTTGTCATAATACACTCCTTTGTTTAGCAAGTTATTTTTATGTAAGTCCCATCTGGCAACTTACGTAATATAGTTAGGAATTAGTTTAAATATTTCAAGATTGAAAAAAATTAAATTTTATTGGATATTTTTAGGGCAAATGCGTAATCAAACGCAATTTCCTCTATCGCACTATCTCTGCCTGATTTACCACTGTGTCCAGCGTTCATTTCTGTTTTCAAAAGTAATAAATTGTTATCGGTTTTATATTCTCTTAATTTTGCAATATATTTTGTAGGTTCATCAAATAAAACTCTATTATCGCTCAAACTTGCTGTGATTAGCATATGAGGATAATCCATTTTTTTTATATTATTATATGGTGCATAAGAAAAAATATAATCAAAATGCTTTTTATTGTCTTTGGCATTACCAAATTCATCAAATTCACCTATGGTTAATGGTAAAGAGTGGTCTAAATTTGTAGTTAAACAGTCAACAAATGGGACTGCCATTATAATCCCTAAAAATAAATCAGGAGCTTGATTTACTACGACTCCCATTAATAGACCTCCTGCCGAACCGCCCATACCAATTATTTTACCTTTTGAAGTGTAATTTTTATTAATTAAGTATTTTGCTGCATGTATATAATCTTCAAAAGTATTTTTTTTGTTTGTAAGTTTTCCTTCTTTCCACCACCTCATGCCTTTTTCCATTCCACCTCTAGTGTGCACGGTTGCCAAAATAATATCTCTATCGATAAGACTTAGTTTTGTTGATGAAAAACCTGGACTTATAGAATTTCCATAAGATCCATAGCCATAAAGTAGTAAATTTGCATTACCATCAATTTTCGTTTTCTTATGTCTGGTAATAGTAAGGGGTACCGTCCTTCCATCATGAGATTCGAATTCAACTCTTTCAACAATGTAATTGTCAGGATTATGACCTGAAGGTATTTCTTGTTCTTTAACTAATTTTTTTGATTTAGAGGATAAATTATATAAATAAGTTCTCGAAGGAGTTTTTGGAGAAGCGTAACCCAGATAAATCTCATCGGTATTCTTATCTCTTTGAACTAAAGAAACGCTTGGTATATAAACATTTTCGTCAGAAAATATTAATTCTTCTTCTTTTCCAGTTAATATATTTTTAACAAATAATTTATCTAATGCATTAGAGGTTTCTGACCTAATAATCCAATTTTTCAAAAAGGTGCAGCCTCCAATTAAAACCTCCTCTTTAGGAGAAATAAATGGCTTCCAATCTTGAAATTCTAAGCTATCTGAAACGTCTATCTTAAAATCTTCAGCTTTTTTATTTGTGTGGTTATAAAATCTGTTATTCCAGGAATTTACTGAGTATAAAATTCCTTTTTCTCTTTCTAGAATTAATTTGGGAAGAGGTTTTTTTTCGTCAACATTAAAATAATATTGTTCGGATGTGTTATGATCGGAGGTAGAAATAAAGTAATATTTTTCATCTGCACTTAAACCAATGCTTACAGTAAAAGCTTCACTTTTTTCTTTGAAAATTAATTCATCGTCCTTTTCGAAATTTCCAATCTCATGCCGGTAAATTTCTCTTGCTCTGTGATTTTCATCAAGCTTTGAATAAAAAAAATAATTGTCATCTAAAGAAAAAGTGATAGAACCCGAAGTATCTGAAATTTTTTTAGTAATAATTTTATTAGTTTTAATTTCCCTAATGTAGATAGTGTAATATTCTGATCCTTTTAGGTCTAATGAGTAGCCCAAATATTTATCATTGTTACTAACTTCTAAACTGCCAATACCAAAATATTCTACACCTAAAAGTTTTTTTTCTTTGTCTCCATTCCAAATTTCCTCAATTATATCAGAGTTTATTTTTTTACGAAGTTTAATTGAATAATTTCCAACTTTTGTAGTTTTATTCCAATATTGATAAGTATGATCTTTATATGGAAGTGACTCGTCATCTAATTTTATTCTTCCTTTTATTTCTTCAAAAAGTTTTTTTTGTAAAATTCGTGTATCTTTTAGATGATATTCGGTGAATAAATTTTCTTCATCAAGATATTTTTTTACTTCAGGGTTTAATTTATTTTTATCTTTTAATACTTCTAAAATATTTTCTTGATGAATCCAGCTATAATTATCCTCCCAGGTAGTGTTGTGATAAGATTTTATTTCTTTTTTTTTTGAGAGTTGTGGTATTTTCATTATTATTTAATTTTTTATATGAATATTTTTTTTTTAATACTAATTGTTTCCATTATTTTTTATTTTTCTTTAAACTGGTTCGTAAATTCGACATCAATAAAAATTTCTAGTTTTTTAAGAAAATTTTTAATTATTTTGCTAATTTTAATTTCAATAATTGCAATTTTTATAGGTAAATATATTTTTTCTATTCCATTTGTTATAGGTATTTTGACGCTAATTAAAAGTAAGGCAGGTATAACTTTATTTCAAATTTTTAGATTATGGGGTTTACTTAGAATTTTAAAAAATTCTGGCAGATTCAACTTTAATAATTCAAATTCTAAACTTAATACAAAATCTATATCAAGAGATGAGGCCTATAAAATTTTAAATTTAAATTCAAATAATAAATACGATAAACAAGAGGTTCTTGCGTCATATAAAAAAATTATGAAAAAAATTCATCCTGATATTAGTCCAGAACTAAGTAGACTTGCAACAATTGTTAATGAGGCTAAAGATATTGTTTTAAAAGATTGTAATTAATTTTTTAAGTGTTTTATTTTATTAATTACCATCTCAACTGTAATTAAATTTGGATTTATATTAGATCCATGAGTTACATCATTTATATCAAAGTTTTCTGGTAAAATCCGATAATAGTTTTGACTATAATCAGTATAAGCTCTCGGACTATCTAAAATAATCACAATACTTTTTATGCCTGATTGAGAAGTGATATGGGATCCAAAAGAATCATTTCCTACATACATATCGGCAAAACAAAGATAAGGAATTACATCTATAATTTTTTTATTACTTAATGTAATAAAATTTTTTTTTTTGATTTTAGATGTAATTTCACTTTCAATATCTTTTTCATTGGGTCCACATAAAATAAAAAAAAAATAGTCATCTACTTCATTTAACCTATTGATTAATTCTGAAAAATTTTTAGCTCCCCATCTGGTTGTAGGGCCTGATGACCCCGCACCTATGACTATTTTAAATTTCTCTTGATTATATTTTTCCTTAATTTCATTTAATCTTTCTTTTTTAATAAAAAATTTTGTTTCTGTAGGGCATTTGCTAATTTTTAGGAACTTTTCCGTTAGCTCTTTTGCTGCCAGTACTAAATGTAAATTTTTTTTTTTAAAAACATTATAGATTTTAATATTATTGATTTTCGCTAATTTAGCTGCGAAATATATTCTAATACTAGGGTAAAAAATTAACAAATTAGCAAAATTAAATTTTTTTAAGACTTTACTCAACTTTAAAATATCAAAAAATTTTTTTTGATATTTATCTAAGTAGTAAACCTCTTTAATTAAAGGATCATCCTGGAGTGTCTCTCCTAAATTTTTACATAATGTTATTATAGTAACTGCTCCGTATTTTTTAGCTATTTGATGACAGTATGAAAGGTGCAGTAAATTTGCACCAAGACCACTATAGCTCAAATAAATACCTGTATTCATATGTTATTATACATTTCTTCAGTTAATTTTTGTCGAAAAAAATTCTTAATTAAAAAAAATTTTTTATAATTTAAATTACTAATTCTATAAGTAATATTCAAAATTTCTATAGCTTAATTTTTTTATAACCAGATAAAATAGTGTCTTGTGGTCTTGGTTCGTAAATATGTTTAATAATTCTGACAATTTTGTCTATCCAAGAATGACTGTAAAAGTATCTAAATTTTAAATAGAAATTTTTTTATAATTTTTATTATTAATTTTTTTTTAAATATTAAATTTTCGAATTTTACTTTTTTAGATATGTTCAGAAAAGCATAATTTTAAAAATTTTTCTTTAATAATATAGAAGTGAAAATTATATTTTCTTTTTTTTTAAATCTCTTTGGATAAATAAGCTCCTAAAACTTTAGAAGCAATAATTAAATTATTATTTATTTTATTAATTAATTGATATAATTTTAATATTTATAATAATGTTAATTTAATTTCTATGAGCTTAATAAAAGGGATTTATGGGGCATCACTATCAATAATCAATAATGATTTATCGTTAAATATTGATAAAACGATAAGACATGCTGAAAATATCATTGATTATGGTTGTCATGGGGCAGTTTTTTTCGGAAGCACTGGTCAATCACAACTAGTTTCTTTAAGTGAAAAAATTCAACTGATAAACGAACTAACGAATAGTTCCTATAGAGAACGATTTATTATTGGCACTGGTACTAATTCCTTATGGGATACAATTAATTTAATGCAAATTTCAATGCAACTCGGTTTTGACAAATTTTTAATAATGCCCCCCGCATACTATAAATATCAAGATGAAGATGTAATTAATTTTTATACAAAAATAATAAATAAATTAAATGATTGCAAAATAATACTTTATAACTTTGAAAAACTTTCTGGATATAAATTCAGTATTGATTGTATAAAAAAATTAGTAGAAAAGTTTCCAAGACAAATTGTGGCTGTTAAAGACAGCACATATAATTTATATGAAAATCTGAAAATAGAAAATTTTTTAGTATTTCCAGGATCTGAATTGAAATTATTAAAAGGTTTAGAATTAGGTTGTAGTGGTATTATTACAGCAACGTGCAATGTTACCGCTAACTTATCTAGAAAAGTTTTTGATGATTATTTTTTAGGATCTTCTCTATTATCAAATAAGCTTTTATGTGAAGTGAGAGAAGTTTTCGATAAATATAATTTAATATCAGGACTTCATACTTATTATGCAAATGTGAATAAAGATCAAATCTATAAAAATATTTTACCTCCTTTAAGTATTCTAAATTCAAAAGATGAAAGGGAGTTAATAGAAAATTTAGATAAATTAAATTTTTCAATTAAATCTTTTAAGGCTTAATAAATGTACTTAGCTAGATTCTTGAATAAAGTTTTTAATAAAGGGGGATTTATTTTAATTGATGTAGACTTGAAAAATTATATTATTGGGAATCCTGAAAAAAATAATCCACTAAAAGTTAAAATACTAAATAAAAACTTGAATTATAAGCTATTAATTCATCCGGATCTATATTTTGGTGAAGCCTACACTAATGGAGAAATTGTAATTGAAAATGGTTCGCTTAGCGATTTTTTAGATCTTGCTTTAATGAACATTGGAAGAAGTCCTATAAATATTTTTAATTATTTATTAAATAAACTTCGAGGCTCTTACAGATATGTTACTAGTTTTAATTTTATAAAAAAATCAAAAATCAATGTTTCTCATCATTACGATATCTCAGATAGTTTATATGATTTGTTTCTTGATCCAAAGCGACAATACTCTTGTGCGTATTTTAAAGATAAAAATGACAGTCTAGAAACAGCTCAGAATAATAAAATTCAGCACATTATTAAAAAACTTAATATACAACCTAATCAAAAAGTTTTAGATATTGGATGTGGATGGGGATCACTAGCAATAGATATTGCTAGATCAAGTAATTGCAGAGTTACGGGTATAACCCTATCAGAAAATCAACTTAATTATTGTAATAATAAAGTGAAAGAACTTAATTTAGAAAACAAAGTAACTTTTAAATTAATGGATTATAGAGAGTTAAACGAAAAATTCGACAGAATAGTAAGTGTTGGAATGTTTGAGCATGTTGGAAGACAATTTTATAAAAAATTTTTTTTACAAGTTGAAAAATTACTCGAAGAAAATGGAGTTTCTTTAATTCATACCATAGGATCCGTAAACCCACCTAGAGATCCACATCCCTGGATTACAAAGTATATTTTTCCAGGAGGATATACTCCAAGTTTGAGTGAGGTAACCGCTCCAATCGAAAATGCTGGATTAATATTGACAGACGTTGAAGTGTTAAGATTACATTATGCATATACACTTAAGCACTGGAAAGAAAATTGTATAAATAACAAAGATAGGATTATTAAAATGTTTGATGAGAAATTTTTTAGAATGTGGGAATTTTATCTAGCTGGATGTGAAATGGCATTTAAATGGGGAGGACAAGTTGTATATCAATTCCAATTAACGAAAAATTATAACTCTACACCAATTATCAGAGACTATATTTATCAATAAATAGCAGATATAATAAGTTTTTTTTAAAAATGAAAAAAATAAAAAAAAAAATAAAAATTACTCGTTTAAAAGTAAAAAAAAAAAAGTCTTATAATCAAAAAAAAAATAAAAAAATTTTAAAACCTGAAAATATTAGTCAAAATAGTCTTCTATCAAAAATAATAAGATTTCAAATAAACTTTAATCCCCAATTTAAATTTAATTTTTCTTTAGAAAATTATATTAAAGTTTTTTTTGATAAGATCGAAAATTTTATAAGTCATTATAAAACCCTAAGAAAAGATGAAATAAGAAGATTAAAATTAGAACAAATCGAAATAGAGCGAAAAGATAAAATTGAAAAACAAAAACAAAGTAAAAAAGAAGAAGAATTAAAAATTAAGTTAAAAGAACAGTCTTTAAAAGAAGAAATTAAATTAGAGAGAGAAAGATCTAAAGATATAAAATTATTTTTAAGAAAAGAACAAGCAATTTTAAGGATTGAACAAGCTGAAAAACAAAAACAGTTTTTACAAAAGTTAAAATTAGATAAACAAATTCAAAAATTTAGAATTAGAGAAATAAAAGAATTGGAACAACTTGAGAAAATATCTCTTAAGGAAAAAAGAGATGACTATGCTGGTCTTCAACAAAGAATTGAAAAATTAAAAGAAAAATATCGAATAATACGAGACCAAAAAATTAGGGAAAGAGTAGAAGCTCTTGGAGTAAAAATTAAAGGTGACGAAGATAGAGAAACGTTATTAAAAAAAGAGAGAGAATACAGTTTAGCAAGACAAAAAATAGAATTTGCCCTTGAGAGTTTCTATAGAAGTGCAAGTAGTTTAGTTTTTCAATTAAATAAAAGATATATCACTCGAAATATGTCTATTCTTCGATGTATCGATAGAAGATTTGAAACTGGTGAAATATTTGTTAAATGGGATGAGACAGAGGATGAAAATTGGTTGCTACTGATTTATATCAAGAACAATTCCCCAGATGAGGGAATTGTGATTGAAGATAAAACTAATCCAGAAAAAAATACATCTAATGAGTTTAAAAATAATGAAATATTTAAAGCATCAGACTTTATGGTAGATTCTTTAACCCAATTAATTGCAAGAACCAGAAATAAAAAATAATAGATAAATTTATTATTTTAAATTTATTGAAAATTTATTTTTTAATTGGTTTTTATTTTTAAAATATAAAAAAGATGCAGCTATTTCATAAAAAAAACTAAACACACTAAATATTATTGGAAGTTTAAACAAGTGATATAAAAAGTTGTACTTTGGAATTTTTTTCCACAATAAAAGAAACGCATCAGCTCCTTCGATTATATTTTCACCGTCTTTGATATGAAGTCTTCTTAAAAGTTCTTTATCTTTTTTTGAAGTTTCTTTTTGAGCTAATTCATTATTAGTAATATCAATCCACTCAATTCCCTCTATATTTTCTTTTTTATATAAATTAATTTCTGATCTACAAATTTTACAAGAGTTATTGAAATATACTTTCATAATTTTTGAAATAAACTTACTACTTATCGTAAATTTGTACATGCGTGAAATACAACAGTTGTAAATTACTATAAATTAATTAAGTAATTCCCATGATTAATTTTTTTGAAAAATCCGATTTATCCAGAAATGATGCAGAAAATATTGTTTCTGATACACTAAAAAATTGTGATGATGGGGAATTGTATTTTGAGGACACCAAATCAGAAACAATCCTACTTGATGACAACAAGATTAAAAGCTCAAATTACAGTTCTGATTTAGGTTATGGTTTTAGAGCTGTTTCAAAAGAAGTTGTTGCATATTCTCACTCTAATGAAATCACTAAAGACTCATTGAAAAAATCATCAGAAAACTTAAAATCTACTTTAAAGTCAATAAAAGGAACTTACAATCACTCAATTATCAGATCTAATAAAAAATTTTATAAAGATATTAACCCAATCGAACAAAAATCATTAAATTCAAAACTAGAAATTTTAAATAAAGTAAATGATTATCTTCGTAAAAAAGATGCTGCAGTAAAACAAGTTACAGCAAGTTTTAGCGGTGAACAAAAATCTATTGAAATTATTACATTAGAAGGAGAAGCTTTAACTGATGTTAGACCATTAATAAGATTTAATGTCTCTGTCATGATTGAAAAAAATGGAAGAAAAGAAATTGGTGTTTATGGAATTGGAGGAAGACAATCTTATGACCAATATCTTAAAGATGATAATTGGAAAAATGTTTGTGAGGAAGCTTTTAGAATTGCCTCAGTTAATTTAGAGAGTATAGCTGCACCTGCTGGTGAAATGAAAGTTGTTTTAGGACCTGGTTGGCCAGCAATATTAATTCATGAGGCAATTGGACATGGGCTTGAAGGTGATTTTAACAGAAAAAAAACATCGGCGTTTCATAATTTAATGGGACAAAAAGTTGCAAATGAGAAAGTTACCATTGTTGATGACGGCACAATAGAAAATAAAAGAGGCAGTCTTAACATCGATGATGAAGGAACACCCACAGAGAGAACAGTATTAATTGAAAATGGAATTTTAAAAAATTTCATGCAAGATAGACTAAATGCTAGATTAATGAAAACTAGATCCACGGGCAGTGGTAGAAGAGAAAATTATAAACATATTGTTTTACCAAGAATGAGAAATACAATGATGTTAAATGGAAAACAAACTCAAGATGAAATGATTAAGTCAGTTGATAAAGGAATCTTTGCGGTCAGTTTTGGGGGAGGACAAGTAGATATCACTTCTGGAAAATTTGTTTTTAATTGCACAGAAGCGTACGAAATCTATAACGGTAAAATTGGTTCTCCAATAAAAGGTGCAACATTAATAGGAGATGGACCTTCTATTTTAAAAGAAGTTTCAATGGTTGGAAATGATATGATGTTAGATCCTGGTATTGGAACTTGTGGAAAAGCAGGGCAGGGAGTCCCAGTGGGTGTTGCCCAGCCATCAATATTAATAAATAAAATGACAGTTGGTGGAACTAAACTTTAGATAATGGTCAAAGATCAGGAATATTTACAAGCAAAAGCTGAATATTGTTTAAGTCTTGCAAAAAAATTAGGAGCAACAAATGCTAGTGTAACAGTAGCAAATTCAATTTCTGAAACAGTCAGTTTTAGAAATAAAACATTAGATGAGTCCAACAGATCGGATAATTTAGCAATTAGCATAACTACTTACCAAAATAAAAAAAAATCCTCAATTTCTTCATCAAATTTATTAGATGAAAATATTAGAACTCTAATTGAGAAATGTTTTGAAATAACCAAGATTACTCCAATAGATGAATTTAATTCACTTCCAGATAAAGAACTATTAGGTAAAAAGATAAAAGATTTAAACATTTATGATGATACACACATAGAAAACAATAAAAAAATTGAATATTTAAAGGAGTTAGAGGAATTTGCTTCTTTAGAAAAAAAAATTATTAATACAGAGTCAAGTTTTACTGAAAATAAATCAAATTTTATTTTAGCAAATAGTGATGGTTTTTGTGATGGTTATAAAACCTCATCTTTTTCTGCATCGTGTATTACTGTTGCAAAAGATCAAAACAGTATGGAGAGAGACTATGATTATACTAAAAAGCGCTATTTGAATGAAATTAAAAATCCAAAAGAACTAGGAAAAGTTGCTTCTGAAAACACTGTAAAAAAACTTAAATCAAATAAAATTGGGAGTGAAAAAATAAGTATTATTTTTGATAAAAGAATAGCAAAGGGAATATTAAGCGCATTTGCTAGCGCTATTACCTCATCAGCAATTTCTAGAGGAACGTCATTTCTAAAGGATAAAATTAATCAACAAATATTTTCTAGCTCAATTAATATTTTTGATAAACCTGATTTAATTAAGGGGATTGGCTCACAAAGTTTTGATACAGAGGGAGTTCATTCAGATACAATCAAGTTGGTAGATAAAGGATATTTAAAAGAATATTTAATTGATACTTATAATGGAAAAAAATTAAATCTTAAGTCAAATGGAAGAAGTGGAGGTGCAACCAATCTTTATTTTGAAAATGGACAAATTAATTATAATCAATTATTAAAAATTAATTCTAGAAGTCTTTATATTACTGAAACGATAGGGCATGGGGTTAATATTGTAACAGGTGATTATTCTGTTGGAGCTACTGGTTTTTTAGTTGAAAATGGTGAATTTAAATATCCTGTAAGTGAAATAACAATAGCTGGAAATTTAAATGATATGTTTAAAAACATTACGTTAGCTAATGACCTTAGTTTTGATTTTGCCACTAATTCGCCAACTATGATGATTGATGGAATGGTTGTGGCTGGAAAATAATTAGTTTTTTTTTGTGTTAATTTTATTCAAAAAATTTTAACCTGTATTCCCAGTCTCCTAAATAAGAATAAGAAACTTTTAGTATCATTGATGATTTTTTTTCAATCCATATATCAAAATTTAATCTTTCATCTTCACGTAATTGGTTATTCTTTGACGACAATTTAAAATGTTCTGTTTCATAATCTTTTCCGTAAAGGTTAATTGTTTCTTTCCCAATAAATGTCACTACTTGTTCATTAATACTACCTGAAATTGGACTTATGTAACTATTTGTTTGCAAAATTTTGTGGCTCCACCAATTACCCACAACATTTTCCAATGATGCTTCGCCAGTATATGAGGATCCCTCAATATCATATTTATTTTTTTTAGGGTTATAGTTGAGATTAACAAATTTATTTTTTTTATTTTGTATAGTCTTAGATTTATAAGAAATTAGTTTGTCTGAAATATGTATTTCTTCCCCAAAACCCTCTACTTCAAAAAGAGTTTTTCCTACAAATGTTACCTTAAATTTGAATTGGTTAGTTATTACGGTTTGATCTTGTTCATTTTTAAAAAAATAATAATTATAACCAACAATTTCGCCATTTCTAAAAATTTCCATCTCAATTTTTTTAAGATTATTATAATGTTCAATATGAGCGAATGTATTGATTGCGTAAAAATTAAAAATAAGCAAAAATAAAAATTTTTTCACAAGAAAATTGTATTAATTATCTAGTTTTAAATTTAAATTATCATCACAAAATGTTTTTATCTATAAGAAATATTCCTAAAGTTTTTTGGAGTTCAGCAAGTCCATTTAATTTGAAACCAAAACCTATTACATTATTTTTTTTAATATTAGGATTAATTTTGTTCGGTATTGGAGAAGGATTATTAATTGTATCAACAGCAGGTAATTCACCATGGTCAGTTTTAGCCCAAGGTATATCTTTAAATATTAATTTATCTATTGGGATAGTCACTTTTTTAATAAGTGTTATAGTTTTATTTTTTTGGATTTTTTTAAATCAAAAACCAGGAATTGGAACGATTTTAAATATTTTTATAATATCTTTAATGATAGATTTATGTATAAAATTTATCCCAACTCCAGATGATTATTATCTTCAAATCTTAATGGCAATTAGCTCTGTTTTGTTAGTTGGTATTGGTGGTGGAATTTATCTCATTTCTAATTTAGGCCCAGGACCAAGAGACGGGTTAATGATTGGCCTTCAAAAAAAAAGTAATTTGCCAATTGCAATTATTAGATCATTTTTAGAAATTTCAGTTGTTTTAATTGGATGGTATTTGGGTGGAACGGTAGGTCCAGGAACTTTAATTTTTGCGTTTGGAATTGGTCCTTGCATAGCTTTGAGTTTATCTCTTGCAAATACAATATTTAATTAAGCAGCAGCGCCAGATTTTTCACTTTTTTTTCTTTGATGTGGATCAAGAATTGCTTTTCTTAATCTACAAGAAAGAGGGGTAATTTCTAATGCCTCATCAGAATTAAGAATACTCAATTGCTCAGCTATAGACATTTTACGAACTGGAGTAAGTACAATGTTTTCGTCGGTATTTTGAGTTCGCATATTTGTTAATTTTTTTCCTTTCATTACATTTATTATCATATCACCTGGCTTTGGAGCTAAACCAACAATCATGCCGGGATAAACAGGGTCATTGTGAGTTATAAACATTTCACCTCTTGCTTGCAGGTTGAATATAGCAAATGCAACTGCTTTCCCTTGTTCCATTGAAATTAATGCACCATTTCTTCTACCTTCCATTTCACCCTCAAAGGCACCATATGAATGAAATATTCGATTGATAACCCCATTGCCTTTGGTAAGCGTTAAAAATTTACTAGTGTAACCCATTAATCCTCTGGTTGGTGCATGAAAAATTAGTCTTTTTTTATTTTTTCCAGTATCTTTTAAGTCAATTAATTTTCCTTTTCTTTTATTCATTGAGTCGATGACTTTTGATGAATACTCCTCATCTATATCTACCGTTATCTCCTCTATGGGTTCTAGTTTATTTCCTTTTTTATCATATTCATATAAAACTTTAGGAGGGCTTACGGTCAATTCAAAACCCTCTCTACGCATTTGAATTAATAAAATTTCTAACATCAGTTCTCCTCTGCCACAAATTACAAAAGAATCATTACCTTCATTTTCAGAAAAAGATATTCCAACATTATTTTGAGCTTCCTGTATTAGTCGATCTCTAATTTGAGTGCTTGTTAATTTTTTACCCTCAGTTCCAGCAAGTGGCGAAGTATTTACCGTAATAGTAATTGACATTGTCGGAGGATCTATAGGGATTGCAGGAATAGGTTCATAAACCTCTAAATCACATATTGTATCAGCTACATTTGCTTTTTCTAATCCAGCAATAACAACAATATCTCCGGCTTCTCCAATTTCAATAGGAACTTTTTTAGTCCCCTCATATCTAAAAATTTTTGTTAATCTTCCTTCATCAACTTTTTCACCTTTTAAATTTATAGCTTTAATGGTTTGATTAGCTCTTGCAGTTCCTTGAGTAATCCTACCAACCAAGCTTCTTCCTAAAAAACTATCTGCATAAAGAAGAGTTGATAACATTGCAAAAGGCTTTGACTTATCAAATTTTGCTGGATTAACATTTTCTATTATCAAGTCTAGTAGAGGGTTTAAATTTTTTCTAGGGCCATCAATTTCTTTGTCTGCCCATCCTGATCTACCGCTAGCATACAAAACTGGAAAGTCTAATTGTTCTTCATTTGCATCTAAATTAACAAATAAGTCAAACGTTTCATCTAAAACTTCATTGGCTCTTTGGTCAGCTTTATCGAGTTTATTAATTACTACAATTGGTTTTAATCCTTGTTTTAAAGCTTTAGACAGTACAAATTTTGTTTGAGGCATCACTCCTTCTGCGGAGTCGATTAGTAACAAAGCTCCGTCTGCCATGTTCAGCACTCTTTCCACTTCTGCTGCAAAATCTCTATGCCCTGGAGTGTCGATAATATTTATTCTTGATCCTTTCCAATTTATTGAAGCTGGTTTTGCTAAAATTGTGATCCCTCGCTCTTTTTCTAGCTCTCCAGAATCCATTAATCTTTCATTGACAACTTCATTTTCTCTAAATGAACCACTTTGTTTCATTAAGTTGTCAATTAAAGTAGTTTTACCGTGATCTACATGGGCAATTATAGTAATATTTCTAATGTTGTTACTCATAATTTTTGGCTCTTATACATTAATTAGTAAATTTGAAAACTTAAAAAAAACTCTTATTTGACTAGTTAGTTATCCTTAAAAAAAATTCATATCTTGTGATTGTCTTAAAAAAGTATAGACATCACATACAAAACTATAAGTATTAAAAATTTAAAGCACATCTTCTTAGATTAAAAAAAATCTAAATAAATTAATGGAAAATTTTACATCAATTAAAATTGAAGAGTCCCTGAAAAATTCATTACAAAAAATGAACTTTATAAAACCAACTCCTATTCAAGGAATGGCAATACCGGTTGCTTTAGAAGGTAAAGATATTTTAGGGACAGCTCAAACTGGTACTGGAAAAACTTTAGCTTTTAGTATTCCATTAATTAATAAATTAATTTTGGATGAAAATGCAGTCGCATTAGTTATGTGTCCAACAAGAGAGTTAGCTACTCAAGTATTAGCAGCAATTAAGAGTATAATCAGTGATAAGATAAGTATTAAAACTGCCTTATTAATTGGTGGTGAATCTATGCAACATCAGCTTAGACAATTAGGAAACAAATCTAGAATAATAGTTGGAACCCCAGGAAGAATTAACGATCATCTTAAAAGAAAAAGCTTAAATTTGATAGCAACCAAATACTTAGTTTTAGATGAAATGGACAGAATGTTAGACATGGGTTTTACTCCTCAAATAGAGATGATTTTAAAATTCATACCAAAGGATCATCAAACCCTGTTATTTTCTGCCACACTCCCAGAAAATATTCTAAGGATATCAAAAAGGTATTTAATTAATCCAGAGAGAATCTCAGCTGGATCAACGTCAGCTCCTGTTGAAAAAATTAAACAAGAAACTTTATATGTTTTTAAAGAAAATAAGTACAATGAATTAATCAATCAATTTTTATCTAGAAAAGGATCAATTTTAGTTTTTGTAAAAACTAGAAGAAGTGCAGATAAAATGGTTAAGCGTCTTAAGGAGGAGGGACATTCAGCAGATGCAATTCATGGCGATTTGCGCCAAAGTAAAAGAGATCGAGTAATTAATTCATTTAGAAAAGGCCTTAAAAGAATATTGATTGCTACAGATGTTGCGGCAAGAGGATTAGATATTCCATTAATTCAACATGTTATCAATTATGATTTACCACAAGTGCCCGAGGATTATGTCCATAGAGTTGGCAGAACTGCTAGAGCTGGATCGGAGGGTTCTGCTTTAACATTTCTTACTCCAGATGATAAGCCTATGTGGAATTCTATAAGTAAATTAATTGATCCAAACTTTAAAACTGAATTAAATAAATTTACTAAAAATCATAAAAAAAATAAAAAATTTAAAACCTCGTTTAATAATAAAAGAAAATTTATAGATCAAAATCATTTTAGATTTAGAAATAAAAAAAAATTCTTTAACAAAGATGACTATAGTTTCTCTAATTTTGATAAGAAAAAAAAATTACCTGAGTTTAAAAAGAGTCCAAAATATTTTCAAATTAAACTATCCGAGAGGTCTATAAAGGATGCATATAGAAAAGATTTCAGCTATAAAAAAAAAAAATTTAAAAATAGAAATAGTAGGACTAAATATTTTATCTTCAAAAAACATAATCAAAAGTAGTATTCCGTAAGATCAAGCAAAATCCATTTCTTTCGTACCAGTTCTTTTTCTAGCCTTTTCAACATTATTTCTTATTAAATCTTTAATTTTTTCAACATCTTTTAATGCATCTAAACGAACATATTTATTATTTTTATCAGAAGTTGTTAAAATTAAATGACCAAGTCCAAATAATCTTAAAAAGAATGGTTTAGAAATTGAATAATCTTTAACTCTATATAGTTCTGTTTGTTCAACATTTTGATTTAGAATTCCCTTTGTTATAATTAATACTTCAGAACTTAATTGATATCTTGTAAATCTGGTGTTTAAATAGGCAAGAAGTGGATAAATTATTGTAAACCAAAATAAAATAAAAATAAAAAAGTTAGAAATTTGTGATGGTTTATCCTCCCATAAAATTTTATCTGTAAAATTTTCATCTAAAAATTTACTCATAGAAAACCCTATATATCAATTTTTTTTAATAACAATTTAATTATTCAATTTGTTTAAACTTAAGGAATTTAATTTATTTTGAGTAAGAATGATTTCAATATTTTTAATTATTTGTAAAATTTGATTAAGATAAAAAACCTTATTAAATAATTGTATAAAAAATTTCAGAAATAGTGACTTTTATTTAAAATCAGATTATTGTGAGGTATGAAAAAATTTTTTTTTATAACATTACCTATACCCGTATTATTGGTATTAATTTATATTTTTAGTGCAATGTATTCATTTCATCAAATCCATAAAGGCATTTATTATAATGATAAAAAATTGATCAAAGAGTATATCGAATGGAATGAATTAAGTGAAAATTTTAAAAATTATTTTAATATAATGTTATTAAAAAAAACCCAAGAAGATGAGAGTTTTAAGGACATGGGTGAACTTGGAGTATTAGTAACTGGATTTGTGGGAAAGTTTATAGAATTTACAATAGATACTTATTTAAATCCTGATGGTTTAAGTTTATTGTTAGAAAAAAGTGAGAAAAAAAAAGAAATACCACAACCGTCCCTAGGCACGCTTTTGAAAAGTATTGGTTTAATTAATTTTAATAATCTAAATTCTTTTTATATCACTTATGAAAATGAGGGTGAAAAATTTCCAGTTTTTTTTAATAGAACAGGCTTAAAATGGAAAATTTATCAAATTGAGTTTCCAGAAAGTTTATTAGACGAGTTAAACTAAAAAACCCCAGAAATATTTTCACCTCTGAAGTTTTTGAAAATATTTTTTGGTATTTAGGTATTACAAGTAAGTTGATGTTTTGGTTTTGTTTAAGTTTCAAATAACGTGAATACTAAAATGGGTTGAGGATGATCTTATTTATCTACAATAAATCTATATTGAAATCTTTTTTTTTAAGTGGTTTAATACCTGGTCTAAATCCGCCCGACGTTAAAAGATTAATATAATTTTTTGTCTCAACATAAAATTTATGGTACTAATAAAGATTAATAATATTCAATATATATATAAAATTTTTTCGTTTACATTATGGGATTGATACCTATTATTAGTTCGTGACCATAGAAAAGAATTACTGCCCAAACTATAATTCCAATTACTAATGTAACTGCTGTCATTACTGAGGATAAATATATGCTTTCTGTAGTAATGCTCAATCTACGCGTTCGACAGGATTTATAATCAACAATTGCCCAAATTAAAAAACTGCCGAATAGGATAATTCCTACAAGAGTACCATTTGAAATTAAGTGTGCGAATGCCCAAGTCTTAACCCCTAAAATCATAGGGTCATATAGTTTGACTTTAATGGCATTGTTTGGAACATAGGATGCTGTAATTAGGATGAAAGCTATTAAATTAAGAAGGATTGTTATGTGCCAAGTCCATAAAGGTGCATTCCAAATGACAATGTTTGATAATTTTGTTTGATTATACCCAATAATGATTAAAACAAACCCAATTAATGATAATAAAGAGTAAATTCCTTTCCATTTTTTCTCACCTAAAGCATGAATTTGTTTTATTCGCCAAGCTTCAAAAAATATTCTTATTGAATGTGTGCCCAAGAAAATAATTAGCCCAAGAATAAAAATCAGCATAAGTTTCTTTTAAATTAAAAAATTATAATCCTTTCCGAAAAAAGAGTTTATAGTATTACAAAATATAAACATAATTATAATAATTTAAGAACAGAGTGATGTCTCGTACTTAAATGATAGTTATACGCTCTCCATATCGTTTTATTTCGTTTTGCCGACTATAACAAATGGTGGTCTTAGACCATTAAAATCTAATGCTTTGATTGAAGATGACCTTCTTCGTAAATCGTTCCCATACCTTCTTCGTCGGAAGATGACTTCTTCGTAACTTCTTCGTAACTTCTTCGTATCCTAGAATAAAAAAAAAGACCAGAAGTGTTGAATCTTCTGGTCTTTTTAGAAATCTCTAATGAGTTTTCGGGTTTACATTCCCATGCCACCCATACCACCCATACCACCCATGCCTCCAGGCATGCCACCACCAGCACCACCATCTTTTTCTTCTGGCTTATCAGCTATCATGGCTTCTGTAGTTACAAGCAATCCAGCAATTGAAGCAGCATCTTGTAAAGCTGTTCTAACAACTTTTACTGGATCGATAATACCTTTTGCGAACATGTCTACATACTCTTCATTTTGAGCGTCGTAACCTTGATTTTTTTTATTTTGTTCAAGTAATTTTCCAACTACAACAGATCCGTCAACTCCAGCATTTAAAGTTATTTGTCTTATTGGAGCTTCTAAAGCTTTAGCTACTAAAGTAACACCAGCTTTTTGATCATCACCCTTAACTTTAAGTGATTCTAAACTTTGTGAAGCATATAACAATGCACAACCGCCCCCGACCACTATTCCTTCTTCAACAGCAGCTCTAGTTGCGTTAAGAGCATCTTCGACTCTATCTTTTCTCTCTTTTACTTCTACTTCTGTTGCACCACCAACTTTAATTATAGCAACTCCACCAGCAAGTTTTGCTAATCTTTCTTGCAGTTTTTCTTTATCATAATCAGAAGTTGTTTCTTCAATTTGTTGTTTGATTTGAGAACATCTTGCCTCGATTTCAGATTTTTTACCACTTCCATCTACAATAGTGCTGTTATCTTTATCAATTTTTACTCTTTTGCAAGATCCAAGGTCAGAAAGTTTTACGTTTTCTAATTTAACACCTAAGTCTTCAGCAATAAGCTGACCACCAGTTAAAATAGCAATATCTTCAAGCATTGCTTTTCTTCTATCTCCAAAACCTGGGGCTTTGACAGCGGCTACTTTTAGTCCACCTCTTAGTTTGTTTACAACCAGAGTTGCTAACGCTTCTCCTTCTACATCTTCAGAGACAACCATTAATGGTCTACCAGATTGTACAACAGCCTCCAAAAGAGGAACCATTGGTTGCAAGTTAGTTAATTTTTTCTCATATAACAGGATATATGGATTGTCTAGCTCTACAGTCATCTTTTCCGCATTAGTTACAAAATATGGTGACAAATAACCTCTATCGAACTGCATACCTTCGACAACGTCTAATTCTGTGTCAATTCCTTTAGCCTCTTCAACTGTTATTACACCTTCGTTACCAACTTTTTGCATAGCTTTTG
>Ga0194115_10001484_pt1 | contig 30005 bp, 42 predicted proteins | sample TA2MahsurfametaG_3_FD_148656 | JGI IMG/M metagenome (GOLD analysis project Ga0194115, IMG submission 148656) | Freshwater microbial communities from Lake Tanganyika, Tanzania - TA2015002 Mahale S4 surface | ecosystem: Environmental > Aquatic > Freshwater > Lake | place: Tanzania: Lake... | reverse complement strand
TGTTTGGTCCCAAGCTGGATCAGCCACTGGCTAAAACAGATCCCTTGGACGATCTTAAACGCAACGCAGGCATTGGTGGTGATCGGCCAGAGGTCAACATCAAGAAAGCCAGTCAAGCAGACACACTCAGCAAGACTGCAGGCATTGGCAGTGATGACATGGCAGACATGCTGGGTCGCATGCGCAACATTGAGATAGACCGCGACCTAGAAGCCTACCCAGAGCCAGAGCCTCCAGAGACACTGCCCTCCGTGGAAGTGAACACAGCCAACTTGCCAGCAGTGGCAGGACAGGCACTGCAAGCCGCAGGCATCCAGAATCCTGATTTCCACCAAGTGGCCAACCTACCAGGCAACATAGCGGATCAGATTCGTCAGCTGGGCAAGAGCCTGTTTGGCGCATTGACCATGACGCCTACCAAGCGCATACATGTGGTGGCCAACCTAGGCGGTCAAGGCCCCAACAGCACAGCAGAAGTGAATGCCGTGGCCGGCTTCCTGAAAAAGCATGGTCAAGATCTAGGGCCCGGAGACATTGACTTTGAAAATGTCATGCCTGGCTACAAAGCACAAACACACATGTTTTCAGCCGCAGGTATTCGTTGGATGCTGGTAAAAGACTTTGCAGGTCAGTATATCTACTGCTGGCCAGAAGCAGACAGCCATGACGCCACGGATGCTATCGGGCATGATACGGATACAAAAAGACTGCGATGAGATACACCGAGCTGATTGCGGAGAACGACGATAACGACATGTTTGGTGTCAGTGATCGTGTGCCTCGCGACATTCGTCGTGTGACCTATCAACAGAAGATTCCTGACATGGCGCAGTTTATCTACGCAGGACTTAGAGCCAATGCGCCACAGCGAGCCCGAGACATTGCTCGCCTGCTCATGAGAGAAACTAAAATATTTGATCCCGAAGAACTTTGGGGGCTAGCTGAGGACATGCTGGCCAATGATGTCAACCACTATGTGATTGGCCTGTTGCAGGATTTTGCAAATGACCCTGACGATATCCAGGATCATGACTCACTGGCTGATGTGATTGGCAATGAAATAGCCGCAGAAATTCGCGGTAACAGTGAGTTGTGGATGTATGTGACAGAAATGCTTGAAGCAGAAAACTCAGACGGCGGCGACCTAGAGTATGACTGTGCCATGGAGATCGAAGGCGAGATAGTGCTACTGCTGAGTCAGCTGGCAAGCGCAGCCTATGCCAATTTGAGCATGCGTCATCAAGAAATCACATCTGAGAGTGAAGACGACCAAGAGATAATGGAAGTAGAAATGAATCCTGGTGCATTCCAGCGATTCCTGGCTAGCCCTGCTGCCGAAGGTATCCGCGCCGGCTTTGAAGCCGAGCTCATATTCCGCGACACCCAGGGCGATCCCGACGAAGGTGGTGAAGGTGGACCTGACTTCAGCCAGGACGAGCGGGCTTACAGCATCGCGGACATCATTGATTTCTTCACTGGCGGAGACGGCAGCTTCAGCAGCCAACAGGCGCAGCGCCTGGAGAATGACATGCAAAAGCAGTACATGGACTGGATCCGGGAAAGTTTCCGGGACGACTATTTGACTGAATCGCGTTTCATGGAGTGGGCAGAAGAAAACATATGGCCTGAAGTAGAGGATGACTATCGTGAGCACGCCCGTGAGAATCTCGACGATCCCGATGCTTCCGACGAAGACATAGAAAAAGAAGCGATCGCGCTGTTCCGCAATGACGCCGAGCGGGATTATCAGCGCAACGGAGAGTGGAGCGAGCGGGCGGACGAAGAGCTGTATGATGACTATCGTAGCGAAGCCGACGAAGCGGATTGGCTCAACGAGAATGGCATTCGTAGCATGCTCGACGTATACAATGTTTGGAACATACCCTGGCCCTACTACACGGAGTCCAGCAACAGTGGCCGAGACTGGGAGGACATCGGTGCCAGCCTGGAGCGTGTGACCGGCATGCCGGTGCGTGTGAGCTCGGGCTATCATGGTGCTACACGCCGTGAAGGTCAGTACATCATAGAACCTGACTCAAGCCTTGATTCAGATGACTCCGAAGACTTTGGTTTGGAAGTGATATCACCGCCCCTGCCGCTACCCGAAGCCGTGGAACAACTGCGCCGCATCATAGACTGGGCCAACGGTGAAGGCAATGCCTACACCAACTCGTCAACTGGCTTGCACATGGGCGTGAGCCTGCCGGTCAAAGGCGAAAAAGTAGATCCCATCAAGTTGATCCTGTTCATGGGTGACCGGAACTTGCTGGAAATGTTCGGCCGCGAGTCCAACACCTATGCTAGATCGGCCTATGAAAGATTAGAATCCAAAGTAAGATCAATGAAAAATGCCGGTCCCTTGCAGATCTCTGCCATCATGGACACTATGAAGAATAATCTCATTGAACTGGCCATGAGAGATGTGGAGGGAGTGTTGGGCGACAAGTATGTGAGCGTTCATCCCCAGAATGGATACATTGAGTTCCGTGGGCCCGGAGAAGACTATCTTGCCAAGGAAGACGAGATTGACAACATATTGGAAAACACCATGCTACGGCTGGCCTATGCTATGTCGATCGCAGGCGACGACAGTGTGTACAGGCAGGAATATGCTAAAAAGCTGTACAAGGTCTTGACAGGATTCCGTGGAGCAGAAACTGAAAAAGACGAACGCACCGGTCGCACTAGAACCAAAATAGACACAGGCAGTGATGATCCTTTCATGCGCTTGTTCTCGGAGTATTCCGCAGGTCAGATCAATGCGCAGGAACTCAAGGCTCGCTGGGCTGATACTGTGCTGGCTGCTGAACGAGACGATGTGGAGGATGAGCCAGATGTGCCGGTGGGTGCTGCACGAGACTACGAAGTCTACGATCGCAACACCGGAGAAATTTACAAGACATTCCGAGCCTACACAGACGATGAAGCCCTGGAGCAGTTTAGTCGACACTATCGAGCGCCCTACGCCCAGCGGGGTCTTCCTGTGCTGCGTGTGAAAGCACCAGGACAAAAATCCAAAGAACCCACGAGCCGCCGTGCCGAGTTAGCCAAGCGTGTGACCCGCAGCACAAAGGATGTGGGTGAGCAACTGTGGCGTGTAAACCATCACAGCAGTGTACGGTGGGTGACGGCACGCAGCCAGGCCGAAGCAGTTGAACAGGCTATCAAACAGGATCGCATGTTCAACAGTCCGGAAACCCGTGCCAGGATCGCTACCGACTTAGAAAAACAACAATGGCAACTGGATCAGGAAGCCCGGGCTCTGAGACAGAGAGATGTGGCACAGATCCGGGCACGGCTGGGTGCTCCGCAGAGCGCAGGCACAATCGAAACACTGCCTAACACCAGCAGGAACGCCGACGCCAATTGGGCTATTGCTCGCAAGAACAGCAACGAAATTGTGATGCCTTTCACTAAGAACACACAGCAAGAGGCCGAAGAATATTTTCGTGACTGGGTACAAGACAGGATCAGTGGTCCTAGTCAGTACAAGTTGGTGAAGTTGGCACCATTAACTCAGATTGGCGATGCTATACCAGTAGGTACATATTCTACACCGGGTGGCCCCAGTTATACTGTAGCCAATGATCCACGAGCCACCGTGGCTTGGCTAACTCGGCACGGCGGCCCTAGAAATCAACAGACAGTGGCAGAAATGATGGCAAATCTAAAAAACAAACTAGAAGGGATAGGCTGATGCGATTCCGAGATTTAATCAACGAAGACGCAAATCCTCGTCCGGAAGTGTATCTAGACATGGACGGAGTACTGGCCGACTTTTTTGAAGAATATGCGCGACTGGCTGGCAACCCACCAGATGGATCGGGTAGATATAATTACAGAAACATTCCAGCTGCCAAGACCGATCCTACCCTGAACAAGATGATAGGCACTGACTTCTTCTATCGCTTGCCCAAGTTTCCCACCACTGATGCGCTGGTGGCCATGGTAGTAAAAGTATTTGGTGGATACAATATTTGTTCCAGTCCCTTGCGTGGCGATCATGAAAACAGTGGTGTGCAAAAACGCAGATGGTTACAAGACAATCTTGCTGTGCAGCCACGAGAAGTGATCATCACTCCACAGAAACAAAAATATGCAGTGCAGTCCAACGGTACTCCTAACATCTTGATCGACGACCGAGGCAGCAATATCACTGCCTGGGAAGCTGCCGGCGGCATAGGTATCAAGTACCAAGCAGACGAAGACGGCTTGGATGTGGTAGCGCAAGGTATCAAGCGTGCCATTGCCATCATCAAACAAGAACGCGAGCACGACAAACAACAGTTGGTCAGCCGAGACCGCAGCTTGCCGGTAGCAACAGATCGAGATCGAGATGACTGAACTGCAAACTGTGTTAGAATGGATTGGCATGGGCCTGGTAGGATTCTTGATCCTGTCCGTGGTTATCATGCTGTCCGGCCTGTTTAATTCCGGACGCAGAGATAGGGACTGGGAATGAGATATCGAGAAATATTAGCCGAAGCACCCTTGGCCGACTATCAGCCCTTGGGTGACTTTAACAAGCCCGGACCTTTCCGTGGTGCAGACAAGCGTCTGGTTCCACATCCTACCAATCAGCTGAAGGCAGCCCGCTTCTTTGAACAAACGCCCTATGACTTTAGACTGTTCTTCAGCAACATCTCGGGCACAGGCAAATACAGTGAATACGGTGCCATGGATCCAGAGACGGTAAAAATCATATTTGGCGACAGTGCAGCCGGTGAACAGATAGTGCAGGGTCATGAAAATGCCATCACTGTAGTTTTCGTAGGCAACAAGGGCGACAGCAAGGTCATGCTCACGCCCTGGATGATGGCACATCGCATAGGCCATGCCATACAGGCCACTGGACGCATGCGGCAAAGCGAAGGTCCATGGAAAGCTGCCGAAGATCATTTCTTCCGTGCCATCAACGGCCTGCTGGACGAGTTTTACGGACGTCGGGGCAATCCTGGCGGTCAATTAAAAAACGAACTCAGCAAAGAATACAATGCCTTGTTCAATGCCATTGGCACACAGCGTAGCAGCCGCACAGGCCAGATCTCTAGACCATATGAATTCTTGTACGAACTGTTTGCGCAGTATCTCGGCACTGGCCGGATCACGCTGAACCCGCTGCCTAAACAGCAAGACTATGGTCGTAAAGCCTGGGGTCGTAGCACACAGAGCCTGCGCCTGCGCGGTGACGAAGAAGAAACCAAGTATACCACAGAAGTCTTGGCACGCGACATGGAGATCATGTTTGACGATGTGCTGAGTAGCATGGTAGGAAAGATTCTGGTGATGTAATGAACTGATCGCTGGCGCCATTATTGTAATCAATGATCCTTTTGTTATTTGTGAAATAAATTTATAGAGCACATTACAGATTAAATAGCACTGTAAATTAACTCAAGGAGGCCCAATGGCAAAAGTTCTATGTGTTTTATATGATGACCCAGTAAATGGGCATCCAACCAGTTATGCAAGAGACAGCATCCCCACAATCACACACTACCCAGATGGACAGACAGTACCCAATCCACATGCGGTAGATTTTGCTCCAGGTGAACTGTTAGGCAGTGTCACGGGGGCTTTGGGATTACGCAAATATCTTGAAGATTTGGGTCATGAATTTGTTGTGACTTCAGACAAAGATGGACCCAACAGTAGATTGGAGAACAATCTACATGATGCCGAAGTGATTATCAGTCAGCCATTCTGGCCAGCTTATCTCACAGGAGAAAGAATCGCCCGAGCACCAAAACTTAAACTAGCACTCACAGCAGGTATCGGTTCAGATCATGTGGATCTACAAGCAGCAATGGATCGTGGTATTACTGTGGCTGAAATCACATACTGTAATTCAAACAGTGTGGCAGAACACATTGTGATGCAGATGTTGAGTCTGGTACGCAACTACATCCCCAGTTATAAACAGGTTGTGGATGGTGGTTGGAACATCGCTGACTGTGTTGCCCGCAGTTATGATATCGAAGGCATGCATGTGGGCACAGTGGCCGCAGGTCGTATTGGACTACGAGCATTGAGATTACTCAAACCATTCGATGTGCATCTACACTATTTTGATCGTCATCGTTTGCCTGCTCATGTTGAACAAGAACTGAATCTAACCTGGCATGACAGTGTGGAGAGCATGGTTCGTGTGGTAGACATCGTTACCATCAACTGTCCACTGCATCCAGAAACAGAACATCTGTTCAATGATGCCATGATTGCCAAGATGAAGCGTGGCAGTTACATTGTGAACACAGCCCGTGGTAAAATCTGTGATCGTGATGCTGTGGCCCGTGCATTGGAGAGTGGACATCTAGCAGGTTATGCAGGCGATGTATGGTTCCCGCAGCCAGCACCACAGGATCATCCATGGCGTACCATGCCCTGGCATGGCATGACACCGCATATTTCTGGCACCAGTTTGTCAGCACAGACACGCTATGCCGCAGGTGTGCGTGAAGTGCTGGAATGCCATTTTGAAGGTCGCCCAATACGCAACGAGTATCTGGTGGTGCAGAATGGACAACTGGCAGGTGTTGGTGCCCACAGTTACAGCAAGGGCAACGCCACAGGCGGGTCAGAAGAAGCAGCCAAGTTTAAGAGGTAATGAAATGTGGATAATGTACATTGTATGGTTGTTTAATCCAGGCAATGATCACAGGGTAGCTGCCTATGCATTACAGGAACAGTGTGAAGCAGTGAAAGTTGAAGCATTGAAGGATTCAAGAGTAAAATCAGTTCGTTGTACACTTGTGACAAATTCAGCTTTTACACAAAACTAATTTCCGCTAAATATAGGCATGTATGTACTATATGTCTACTTTTTTATCACGCTGAACACAGGCACGCCTGGACTTGAATCAGTTGAAATGGGTGGTTTTCCTACCATGCAGGAATGCTGGGCGGAAGCCACCCATTTGCTTGAACAGCCTAAAGTGGCCACGGTGAGGTGTGCATGGGTAGAAAATTATGAGCCCTTACCTACCACTTGAACAAGGAGCACAAACATGCTGGAAACCTTGGTGCTTGCAGTGGCACTGAACGCAGCAGAACTGCCATATAGAGAACTGGAAAAATACTACTGGGACTGTGATACAGCATTCATGAAAAATGAACTGGGCGGGCAGGATATGTGGAGTTGCCTGGCTGTAACGGACGAGTTTCAAAGTCATTTTGAAAGCCGAGACGATTTTATGATCTACTGGCACGAGCATAGAATGCAACAATGGGGCAGCCGTAGCTACTATCCAAGAGCGGAAATATATTGATATGTTTGTGTATATCTTAACTGTTTATATCTTATCAAGTGACCCTCCCGTGTTGTTTGTGAATAAACAGTATGATACACTAGAAGAATGTAGAAATTGGGCAGAATTTTACAATGAGTATCCATTTCATACAAAATGTACTCGATTTAAGGTACTGAAATGAGTCAAGAAAAATTTGATTATAAAATTGCCAATGAAATTAAAATAGAACCTCAGAACTGGATGCCTGATGCCTATCGTAAAACTCTCATTCGCCAAATCAGCCAACATGCACACAGCGAAATAGTAGGCATGCTGCCAGAAGGCGGTTGGATCACTCGAGCACCCACACTGAAACGCAAGGCCATTTTACTAGCCAAAGTACAGGATGAAGGCGGGCATGGTATATATTTGTATTCAGCCGCAGAAACCTTGGGCGTCAGTCGTGAGGAGATGTTGGCGGAACTGCACACAGGACAAGCCAAGTACAGTAGCATATTTAATTATCCTGCCGTGACCTGGGCTGATCAAGCAGTGATAGGTTGGTTGGTAGATGGTGCGGCAATCATGAATCAGATTCCCCTGTGTCGTTGCAGTTATGGTCCATATGCTCGTGCTATGATACGCATCTGTAAAGAAGAAAGTTTTCATCAGCGCCAGGGATATGATCAGCTCATGGTCATGATGAAAGGTACACAAGAACAACAGGACATGGTGCAGTCGGCTGTGGATCGCTGGTGGTGGAAAACCTTGGCCATGTTTGGCCCACCAGATGCTGAGAGTGTTAACACAGAAAAGACCATGGCCTGGGGAATCAAGCGTCACACCAATGATGAACTGCGTCAGAAGTTTGTGGATGCCACTGTGCCACAGGCTGAATATCTAGGAGTCACGCTGCCAGATCCTGATCTCAAGTGGAATGAGGATCGTGGACACTATGACTTTGGTGAGATAGATTGGACAGAGTTTTGGCAGAATGTGAATGGTGATGGTCCATTGAATAAACAAAGACTGCACACCAGAGCACAAGCCCATGCAGATGGTGCTTGGGTGCGTGAAGGTGCTCAGGCTTATGCAGAGAAACATAGAAATAAAAAATGAGAGCCTACGAATTTTTCACAGAAGCGTTTGATCGTCCTTACCCACATGAAATTGATCAGAAAAGTGAGTTTGGTGATTATGACACATTGGTGCGATTGCCGGATGGTAACTACCTAAGCATCATGTTTAATAACGAAGGCAACGATGAATGGCAAGTTGAGTTTTATAGAAACAATAGCCAAGAAATTACTGGTGAAGGTGATGCACAAAGAATATTTGCCACGGTGTTAAATGCCATACAAAAATTCGTCAAAGAACACGAACCATGGCGTTTGATTTTTTCAGCCAAAAAAGATGTTGATCCGGGACAAAACAGCGAGAGCCGTGCAAAGTTATATAGTAGGTTGGTTCAAAGATATGCGGCTGCATGGGGATATGATGACTACAGTGAAGACCATGGCGATCAAGTTGTGTATGTACTGACACGATTGAAGCATGGTGTGGCGGAAGGCCCGTTGAATGAATATAGAGATAGATTGTTACAGTATGTAAAGAATCTACTTCCCACTTGGCCTGAATATATTCTCAAAGATTGGTTAGTTCCTAATAAAGGTGACTTTAGTAATTTACCTGATACCGAGCTTAAAAATGGTATAATGGAAAAATTAAAGTTGGCAGGACTTTCTCCTAACACCAAATGGCAACTGGTTCCCAATATGCAGTTTACTATGGATATGTTTGAGCCAATGACTACTAAACGATTGATAGGTCGTGCCGGCGGACACAGTGATATGGGATTAGATGTACCACGAGACAAAGAACGACATGCTACACAAGCCCAATTGGCGCAACAACAAGGTGGTGTGCGTAAAGAACCTGTCATCCTGATTAAAACAGACAAAGGATACGAATTATTAGAAGGCTGGCACAGAACTATACAACATTTTGCCAAATATCCGCAGGGATATATGGGTCCTGCTTATGTGGCAGTGGCACAGGGTCAGCAAGGTGTGGCCGAAGGCATAGATCCCAACACGTTCGAAGAACTCGATGCCAGGATCATCGCCCGGGCAGCAAAACAGATCGTGCCCACAGCGCGAGCCCGGCGCACCCCCGAAGGCTATGTGCATGTCACCACCGAAGATGGGTTGGATCTATACATAGGTGCCGGCGTGGCCGATGGTGTCGTCAGCGTGAACATAGGATCAGGTGGCGGAGCGACCACCAGCGGTACACACAAGGGCGCGGTCACAGAGATAATCCGGGGTGTGTACGACGCCGCGGTGCGCAAATATGGTGAGCCTGATACACCAGGTGAACTCACCATCGACCACGATGCCGGTCACGGAGTATGGCAGCACATCGCCGACAAACTGGGATTGAGATATGCGGCTGTGGAAGTCAAAGAGCAAGGTGTCTCGGAAGGCAAGCCTCAACCAGGAAAGTCAGTCACTGATGCTATACAAAAAGTCATGCCCTTGGCACAAGAAATTTGGTTTCATGGTAGCCGTGCCACAGGCAAGCACCGACGAAACAGTGACACTGATATCTTGGTAGTTGTGCCTGATGTTATTGTAGGCGATCAATATCTTGCTGTGGTAAGAACGCTACAAAAACTATCTTCTCTCTTTGACAATTATGACATACAACCTACCAAGTCAGGAACCAACATACACCGAATAGCACAAGAAGAAGGTAAATTGCTGTGGTCTAATAGACAAGGTGTGGCGGAAAACTTTGCCGACGGCAAGGTCAAGGGCAAAAGCCGCCCAGGTCGTGTGAAGCGAGCAGGAGCCAGCTGTGCAGGATCTGTGAGCAGTTTAAGGGCCCGGGCCAAGCAAGGTGGTGAGCGTGGCAAAATGTATAATTGGTGTGCAAACATGAAGTCAGGAAGACAAAAATGAGATATAACGAAATAATTGCAGAAAGTCGTAAGCTGGGTGGGTTCGATGTAAAACCATTGCACATCAGTGATCAAGACATGGACGAGGCACTAAAACTAGATGCTCCACAACAGAAATGGAGTCGTGATGAACTGCATGGCTATGTGGATCGTATTAAAACCGGAACCAAAACCAAAGCAGATCGTTTCAAATCAATTATTCATGGCAGTAACATCAAAGCAATCACGCAAAGCGACGATCCCGACGACAAGTGGGATCTAGATGATCTAGCAAGACAGATTATGAAACGCCCTAGTAAAATTCTTGGCACCAATGCTAAAATGGAAAAAAGTGCTACTGAAGGCGAGATTGTGTATGACCTAACCTTGCCAGCACTTAGTGGCATAGTAGTAGACGAAAGCAACGGAGACTTTGTAGAAATAACCACTTGCCCGGGTGCAGGTGAATGCCAACTGTACTGCTATGCTAGAAAAGGTGGTTATGTGATGTTCCCAGCCAGCTCAATGAGTGCAGCACAGGCATTAAATTTTCTTGTAAATGAGCCCACAGGTTACATGGCCATGGTTGACAAAGAAGTCAAGGCGCTCAAAACTCGCACAGACAAACATGGCATACGACTGGTAGTACGCTGGCACGATGCCGGTGACTTCTTCAGCAAAGAATACCTAGACCTAGCATTCAAGGTAGCAGAAAGCAATCCAGATGTCAAGTTCTATGCCTATACCAAGATGGGTGATGTGGCAGTGGGCGGCAAGCCTGCTAACTTTATCGTGAACTTCAGTACCGGCGCTAAGAGCCGCGAAGTGAAAAAAGTCACCATGCACAAACAAGCAGGAAACATAGTTAAAGATGCAATCACAGTTCCTAAAGACATGTTCCGTGAACTATTTGTCACGGACAAAAAAGGCAAGTATGTAAAGGACGAAAAAGGTCGCACACAGGTTAAAAGCCCAGAAGCATGGAAGCAGTTCCGCCAGCAGCTGGCTGCCAGATATAACTTGGATTCAGACAGCATCATCACATATGACCAGATGTTGGACATTCCTGAAGGTCCCACACCTAAATGGCACGTGGTGATCTTCCCAGCAGGGCACGGCGACCGTGCTGCCAACCGGCTGGACGTGATTAATAGTTTCCTCATGTTCCACTGACTAAATACAGGTATGAACATACCTGAACAATTTAATTTTGTAGAGCAATTATTTGCACAAGCTGATCCTACTGCCCTAGCAGTGATTGATCAAAATACCAGCTTGACCTACCAAGAGCTACACCAATTGGTGTGCAAGTTAGGTGCGTGGTTACAAGCCATGCACCTGCGTCCAGAACAGCGGGTGGGCATGGTAATGAAGGACTCGGCTGAAACACTGGCATTGTTATTGGCTGTGATGCATGCAGGTATGATTGCTGTACCATTGGACGCTCGTGCCAGCATACAACATCTGGAACATTGCATCAGACACTCGGGCTGTCAAATTGTTGTCAAAGACGACGATGTGGTATTGCCTGCAGAGTTGCCAACTGTAAATCGTAGTCTTATAAATTTACACCATACGCCTGTACAAGCAACGCCTACTCACAAGGATAGTGCCTGTGTTTTCATGTACACTAGTGGCACTACCGGAAATCTCAAAGCTGTGGTACATGTTCATGCATCTCTGTACACCATTGGCACTGTTACAGCACCTCATATTGGTTACACCGCAAGTGATAAAACCTTCATTTCTGCCAAATTGCATTATAGTTTTGGTATGTTCAATGCCTGGTGTACCTTGTTCACAGGAGGAACACTGCTACTGCATCCTGGACTGTTCATTCCAAGCACAGCGGCAAAATTAATAGTAAAACATCAAGTATCAATATTTCTCTCAGTACCTGTTTTGTTCAATCTCTTGAGTGCTCAGGATTTAGAAGGACATAATATTCGCAAATGTATATGCGGTGCAGACAGGCTGAACGAAAACACCTATCATAAATGGCTGTCAAAAACCGGAGTTCGTTTGAACAATCTTTATGGTATTACGGAAATTGGTGGTGCTGTGACATACAACAGCGGCAATGCACCGGTGCATTCAGTTGGTCGCGTGATACCTGGCACTTACATACGAATTGACAACGAACAGTTGTATATTAAAGCCCCAACCACTGGATTTTGTTATTGGCACGACAAAGCCGCAAGTCATGACAAGTTTGGAACCTGGATGCCATCAGGCGACATATTTGAGCAGGATGCAGAAGGTAATTTGTATTTTGTCAGTAGAGCAAATGATGTAATCAAAGTGAATGGTAAATTTGTAGATGTGGGTGCTATTGAACAACACCTGCAAACTGTTCCAGGTGTACAGGATGCTGTGGTTGTGGGCAAGCAAGATCACAATGGACATACCAGACTTCGCGCCTTTATTGTGCCTGTGCCAGGGCAAGCAGTTGATCAAAAAAATTTGTGTGTTGCCCAGGTACATGATATTGAACTGTTGGATCAACTGCCACGCACAGAAAACGGCAAAATACAGCGTTACAAGCTTCGCAATCAAATGTAATACTTTTTTTGCAAACAAAAATTCTAGTGTTTATACGGGTTTTAGCCCGGTTGACCATAATGGGCTCATTTGCTATACTATAGGCTAAGTTAAACAAAAGGAGCCAACAATGCTTACGCTAGAACAAGCTCGTGCCGAGTGCGAACGACTACACGAACTCGGCACCATGGAGCCCGAAGATGTGTACGAGACCGTGGCCCACAGTAACGGCATGGAAGTGGAAGAGCTCTACGAGCTCCTTGAATCAGACAGCGACGGTTGACCAGAAATCGCCATTTTGCTACAATATAGGTATAGTGAACAACAAGGAGCGCATGATGAGAGACTACCCAAACATGAGTTACTGCATGGTCAGCAATACCTTGGCCGCGCTGGAGCAGATAATGACGGCCATGGACGACGAAGGTGATGTGGCATTCCTTAAAGATCTCAACCGGGACGAGATGCGGGCATTTGACGAGCTCAAATATGTGGCCCGGCAGTTCGCTCGCCGCGCAGAACGTGCGCAAGATCAGGCCATAGACGAAAACGTGGACGAGATCCTGGCGGCGGAAGTCAGCGAGCACCAAGATGTTTGATCGCATAGCAGCCGCAACCACGTGGATCTGGATAGCGGGCATGTTCTTGGGCCTGCTGGGCCTGGCGGGATATCTGGCGTGGGATATGGGCGCCACGCTGATCCGGTCGTTGTTGGGTTAGTAAGCACTTACCAACCGGACGACGATTTCGTCCGGTTGACCAAAATGGTCCATTTCTGTAAAATATGGGTATAGTGATTAATAAGGAGCCAGTGATGAACATCAGCAATCTTGAACATTTTGTGGAACAAGAAAACCTCATGGCAGGCATTTTTGGCAGCAAGACTTTGAGCTTGCTCAACGCCTCAGATCGCCAGCGTATTGCAAGCATGATCGATTCCAGTCTCAGTCCGGAAAACCTCACCTGTGATGGCGAACTCAGCCGCGCCCAGGTCAACCAAAAATACCGTTACCTTACCCGTTGCGCCCAAGAACTGCTCAGCATCGATTCCACCGTAACTTTCTACGAATTCAGCTAAGGAGCCAAAATGGACATCAAGCAAATCAACTCTGCCATCATGTTTGGCACCTGGACCAATGCAGAACTCACCAGCATTATGGATGCTGTCAAGTGGAACCGGGCTCAGCTGGCCAAGCAGGTCAAGCGCAGCATCGTGGTCGGCGACAATGTGGAGTTCACTTCCAACAAAACCGGTCGTCGTATGCGCGGTTTCGTTTCCAAAATTGCCATCAAGTATGTTACTGTTAACACAGGACAGGGTCTGTGGCGGGTGCCTGCCAACATGCTGGAGGCTGTATGATGGCTGAATGGGTACTGATTGTATCCTTGCTCACTCCTGGCGGTGACTTTGTTGGCAAACTGCCGGTGTACTATCCAGATCTTACATCTTGCCAACTGGCGCTCAAACGCATTATCAAGCCAACCAATGTAGGCAATCCGCTTGGGCTGAAATACAAAGGTGTGATGTGTGTTACAGCAGATCATTGGGAAGGACGCAGGCCCATGAAAGGTGTCCCGCTTGACTAAGACTAATGAATTACTACAATGGATTGGTGCGGTGTTTATCATAGCCGGGCACAGTCTCAATGCCGTAGGACCGGCCGCATATCCGTACAACATTGTTGCATTTTTCATAGGCACTGTGTTTTTCTTAATTTGGTGTCTGCGTGTGAGCAATCGCCCGCAGTTATTGGTTAATGTGGTTGCACTGTCAATTGGTGCAACTGGTTTGTTTAGAGCATTTGTATAAGGAGTTGACATGGGATTAGACATGTACGCATACGTGGCTGCCAAAGGTGGCCAAATGAGAGACTACTACGAAAGCTATGACTCAGACTCTGGTCCTGTGGAAAAGCCTCGTGAGATTGCCTACTGGCGCAAGCATCCTAACCTGCATGGGTGGATGCACAAACTGTGGAATGAAAAAGGATTTGGCGGTAACTTCAATGGCGACGAACTAGAGCTGACCTTTGAAGACCTAGATAAGCTAGAGTATGTGGTCAAACACAAGGAACTGCCCGGAACCACAGGTTTCTTTTTTGGCAATGATGCAGACGACTTCTACAAAGACCAGGACCTGGAGTTTATTAAAAAAGCTCGCTCTGAGCTGACACAGGGTATGAAAGTATTTTATAATTCAAGTTGGTAGATGAGATTTGTAGTTTATAAAAAAGAGTCAGGTCAGTTGATTGGCATGTATGCCAAGGAAAGTTCGGCCAAGGCACAGGTTACCAAACACAACAAAAAATTGTTTTGGGCTCTGTTGAGTAACAGTCTCATGCCCTGGGAGGCTGAGCGTGAAGAAGAATGGGCAGTATGCAATTGGACAGAGTATGAGCCTATCTTTTTTCAGTGGTATGCTGTACATGGGAATTTTGATCGGGGATATCTGTAGCATTTTTACCACACAAAAAACAGTTGACCGTTTGACCCATTTCCGCTACAATAGTGGCATATTAGATAAAAAAGGAGTTTGAGTTGATCATTAACACCGCACCCACTCACGAAGCTGTGCTATCCAATGTAGGCGAGATCGGCGAATTCCGTATCCGCAATTCAGCCAAGGCTTTCAGCATCCTGAGCTCAGGCCTGTATGCCAACAAGATCCGTGCTATCATCCGCGAGCTGTCATGCAATGCAGTAGACAGCCACACTGCCGCGGGTCGTGCCGATGTGCAGTTTGATGTGCATCTGCCCAATACCATTGATCCCACTTTCCGCATTCGTGACTACGGCACTGGCCTCAGCCACAAGGAGGTGTTGAACATCTACACCACTTACTTCGAGTCAACCAAGACCGAAAGCAACCAATTCATTGGCGCACTTGGGCTGGGCTCCAAGAGTCCGTTTTCATACACCGACAACTTCACTGTGACCGCTGTCAAAGACGGCCGTCGCAATGTGTACTCGGCTTTCATCAACGGCGAAGGTGTGCCCTCTGTTGCACTCATGCACGGCGAAGACACTGATCAACCTAACGGGGTAGAGGTACAGTTCGCGGTCACTGATCGATATGACTTTGACAAGTTCTATCAAGAAGCCCGCGAAGTATACACTCATTTCCGGCTGCGTCCGGTGATGTCAGGCGGCGATCGCGAGTTCAAATTCCGTGATGTGGAATACAAGGACAAGAACATCATCCCTGGCGTACACTATCTTGATGGTGGCCGCTCCAGCCGTGCGGTCATGGGCAATATCGCTTATCCGATCGATGTGCCCAATGCCGAAAGCAACCTGGGCAAGCTGGCACGGTTGCTGGACTGCGGTCTGGAGATGCACTTCGACATCGGCGAGCTGGACTTCCAGGCCAGCCGCGAAGGTCTTTCCTATATCCCCAGCACTATCGAGGCCATCAAAGCCAAACTGGTAGCTCTTGAAGCCCAGCTGGCTGTGCATCTGGCTCTGGAAGCCAATGCCATCACTGGCAATTGGCAAAAGGCATTGTGGCTGGTGCGCAAGAGCCATGAAACTCTTTGGAGCCAGGCCGCGGTGGCTTATGTGCAGGCCAATCCCAATGAGCTGATCGATCAAAATTTCAGCAGCTCTTACATCCGTGCCCAGGTGCAAAAAATAGATCCTAAAGTCTTGGCCAGCCGGTACAACATCTCTATCTTGGCCTTTTACAAGAGCCGTGGCTCGTCTGGCGTCAACCAAGTCAGGCCCGGAAAGATCTACAAGGACCAAAACTACTCCACTTGGGACGAAGTGTGGGAATTCTCTGTAGACCCCGGTACCATCTTTGTCAAGAACGATCTCAAGACCGGTGCCCTGGCCCGAGCCAAGTACCACTGGCGGTACGCCCAGAGCAAAGGTGTGGCCTTGCCCAATTCAGGTTCGGGTCATGTGTATGTTCTTAGCCCGGCCACCAAAGGCCATCCCATGAATGTGGATGGATTCCTTTGGGACATCCACAATCCGCCTGCAGACCAGATCTTGCAGGCCAGTGCTCTGCTACAAAAAGAGCGTCAGGACACCTCCAGTGGCCGTGCCAAGAATGTGCGCATCATGCGCCTGGGCCTCAAGGACTATGGTCGTCGTGACGTCAAGACTGTGTGGGACGAAGCTGGTCAAGCAGACCAGTACACTGCCAACGAGACCTATTACTACATTCCTTTGAGCGGCTACACTGCTATCGACACCCGCATGGATCCAAAAGATCTCTATCACAGTCTGGGTCGTTCGGGCATCGTTGCTCTCAAGAGCATGGTGATCTACGGTGTCCGCAAAGGCGATATAGATTGGGTGCGTGGGCAGAAAAACTGGGTGTTGGCCGAACAGCACATCTGTGATGTTTTGGAACAATTGACCCCTGAGGCCTTGGCATCTTTGGCTACAGCAGAAGTTGACACCAGCGGTGCGTTCAAGTACAATACGAAAATCGTATCACAAGTGATTAACTCAGACAGTCCGTATGTCAAATTGGTTTCCAAGTTCCAAGGAACAGAAAAGGTCAGCTTCAGCAAGTACAATCTGAATCAACTGTTGAACAATTATGCCAAGGACAAGACCATCGATTCGGCAGTAGAGGCTCTCCAGCTGGAAAGTCAGCAGGTACGCGATCGTTATCCGTTGTTGAATTCCATCCGAGACTACAGCATAGACGAAACCGCAGTGGCAGAATACATCAATCTCATTGACGCTAAGAAAGGCATTTGATCATGGCTTACTCATATCTCATTCAAGGCAAAAACATTGTTGTGGTTATCGACAATCGGCCTTACACCGTTACCTCAACTCATATTGGCTATGAACGGCTGAAAGAAGCTATCAAGGTAGGTGATTGGGACACAGTAAAGGCAGTGGTGGATCCTGTCAAGGAGATCCTCAAGTATGGTGCCGGACATGTGGCTGTGCAAGGTACCAAAGTGTTCTACAAAGATCGTGAGATGGTGGGTGTGATGACCCAGCGCCTGATTGAAATGTATCAAGACGGTTTTCCAGTTGAACCCTTGATCTTGTTCATGGAAAATCTCATGCAGAACCCATCAAAGCGGGCTGTGGAAGAACTCTACAAGTTCATGGAAAAGGGCAACCTGCCACTCACACCAGATGGCTACTTCTTGGCCTACAAAAAGGTTCGTGCAGACTTCTTAGACATCCACTCAGGTACCATGGACAATAGTCCTGGCAAAGTGGTTGAGATGGAACGCAATGCAGTAGATGATGATGCCAACTGCACCTGCTCTACCGGCTTGCATTTCTGCTCTAAAGAGTATTTGGACCACTTTGGTGGTAGCGACAGTCGCACCGTGATCCTCAAGATCAACCCTGCAGATGTTGTGAGCATTCCAGCTGACTACAACTCAACCAAAGGCCGTACCTGCCGCTACGAGGTATTGGGCGAACTGGGTGTGCATCCTGATGACGCATTCATTGCACCTGTGCAGACCGAGGCGGCCAAGAGCACTGACACTGAACAGCTGATCAAAGCCGCGGTGGACGCCGCAGTCAAAGCCGCGTTGGAAGCGGTAAATCGTCAGTAACCTTTTAGAAATTTTTACAATGAGCTATTTTGTATTTGTCAATGGCGCTGGAGATCAACTGGTGTTGACACGCAAGCGAGAAAGCAAGTACAATTACTATGCTTTCTAACTGCTAATAGGTTTCAACTGTGGCCATTTATCTTGATAAAGACATTATTGCAGATCTGATCAACTATCGAGATCGTATTTTTGTATTAGCACAGGAAGTGTATGCCAAACATGAAATTGATATTTTGGCCAATGACACACTGAATGCTCTGAGTATTCATGAAATCGTAAGTGAGTATGACGAAAACTATAATACCAATTTTCATCGCAACGAAGAAGATGCAAAAAGCAATGATGTTCTTATTGAAAATAAATGTGCCACTAAAAAACCAAGCAAAAAAGGCGTTGTTGGACTAAGCGGATGGCAATTTCATGCACAGGGCAAATTAAACTATAGTAGATACATTTTTGCTGTGAGGCGAAAAGACAATCTAAAAATCGTTAGACTGTACGATATTGAAGGAGAACAAAGCATAACCGCTGTACAAAAATGTCTGGCGGAATTTAAGCAGAAATGGATTGATCGAGGTAAACCCAATCATGACGCAATAGTAATATCAGAAAAACTGTTATTAGAACAGGCAGTAATTTCTCAAACAAGGATTCGTGGATGCGAAGTGATCAAGATATAAATACGTGTCCATGACCAACTTAATCTATACCAAAGAACAATTTCTACAACAATTCAACCTCAACAAAACAATCAGTTTTGAGGATTTTTCAAATCAGCTGGCTGTGCTAAATGGTAGCGACACATCCGGCAACTTTGTTATTCGTGATTATCTAGATGGTTTCTTGGCCAAGTGGGCTAAGAAAGATAATCGACTACAAAGACTGGATACCTACAAGCGCAAGTTATATCAAATGTTGGTACTAGAGCCAGAAGTGGCATTGGGCCAATGGTTTGACAAAACAGCCGCACTCACTGAAGATCTTGATTTCTATTTCAACATACCTACGGAATCTGTGCTGGTAGGCGACACCTTTGCAGGTAGAACCAATGCCAAATATGGCCGTGTGTGCAAGAACATAAACTTTGACAAGTTTTACAATACTCGAAAGTTATATACCAATGACTTTGAGTATACTTTGGGACTGATGAAGGCTATGTTTGAAGACTTCAAGATTCGCAACAGTCTTGCCGCGCCTGCATTTTTTGATCATATTTGTCGCATAGAGAACAGCAACTATTCACAATTCTGGGTTGACTTCATGGTAGGTTGTAACCGTGCCAGTATATTCAATCCTGTAACCTATCGTAGCATTATTGATGACCTTTTTGAAGGTGACACCTTGTTTGCACCTTGCATGGGGTGGAATGCGTATCAGCTGGGCTTTTATGGCAGCAAGTTCACGCACCTGGTGGCCACAGATGTTATTCCAGAAGTGGTATCCAATGGCAAAAAACTGCATGAGGAATGGACACGGTATAGAAACAACAGTGTGTTTGAAACGCCAGAGCGCAAGGTCAAGCTCTACTGTTGCCCCAGCGAAGATCTTGTTCGTGCCACAGACATGGTGTCATTGTATCAAAACAAAGTGGACGCTGTGTTATTCAGTCCGCCTTACTTTGATCTTGAAATTTATCCCAGTGCAGATCAAAGTTTTGCCAACTATCCAGACTATGACACTTGGTTAACAAACTACTGGGAAGCCACGGTAAAAATTTGTAAACAGGTACTGCGCCCTGGTGGTAGATTTGCGTTTGTGATCAGTAACTATCGCAACAAGGCCAAACAAGAAGTAGTCATTAGTGAAGACATGCAAGCCATTGCTGAAAAACATCTTGGTTTTGTAAAACACTACAAGGTGCAGTGGAGTGCAATCAGCACCGGCCGGCAGGCCAAGAAAACCAGAGACGGCAACTTTGAGGACCTGTGGTTGTTTGAAAAATCTTAAATACATGCATGAACATGCTGTACAAGATTATGGAAAATGATCTATACTATGTGCTGAGCCTTGCAGTAATTTGTGTGGCTGCTTTTAACCTTGGGCTGTTAATAGGCTGGCTCATGCTGTTATAAATCTGTTAAAAAATTGAAATGTTGCAAAAAAACAACACTAAAACCCTAGCAATTGCTAGGGTTTTTTTCGGCCAAAAAAACGGTTGACCGTAAATGTCCATTTTGCTACAATAATGGCACACAGTAAACAAAGGTGGTTGTATGAGTTACGGAACTTGTCCAGTTTGTAATGGTAGCGGTCGAGTGCCTGTGCCCGAGAGCATGGAGAGGTATAAGAATGTGATCGCTGGCTATGACAAGGACACAGACACCTTGCCCTGCACCAACTGCGGTGGTCAGTATATGTTCGGGCGACCCACAGGTGAGGTCCGACTGAATCGAGATGGAGTGCCTTGCACCCACAAATATGTTTCTAAGAATGTAGGCAGGTGTCTGACAGAATTTACCTGCACAGAGTGTGGAGATCGTTTTCAAATTGATTCGGGAGACTGATATGATTGTAGCAGACACAGTTCAAATTCTCACAAACATGAACACCGATCTTATTGCACAAGCCTTGGGCGCCAGTGGTTACAAAGATTGCAGGTTCAAGACAGCCAAGTTTTTGGGCATTACCAACGGCAACCAGTTCTGCTACAGTGTGACATTTCGCGAAGATGACCGGGATCAAACGGGCAAAGTGTTTGTAGGTTATGATTCTGCTACTGGTTTTATTACAGCAGATTTCTAAAAACGGTTGACCGTTTTGGGCCATTTTGCTATACTATAGGCTAAGTTAAACAAAAGGAGCTTGCAATGGTTAATTGGACCGATTCTATCATACACTGGAACCAGTTGGGTTCCGCTCAGCTCAAACGCCTGATTGACACCTGGGGCAAGGACGAGGCTGCTATAGCCAAGTACGACAAGAAGCATGGCATTGCACATACGCCACTTCGGGTACCTGCACCGGTCGCTAAAACTGCAACCAAGACAGTGCCTGCCAAAAAGACAGTGCCTGCCAAAGCATCGGTTCGTCAGCGTCACACAGGTGCCGACGGCGAAGTGAAATTTGTAGAGCACCGCAATCTGTTCGTAGGCTTTATGGGTGGCAAGGTTGTGGTGACCAAGCGCACCCGAGAGCAGTGCCTGGAAGTGCTCCGTAATGAATACAAGCTGGAGGTGTAATATGGAACTATGTTGCGCAAGTGTGGTAGGTGGTTGGCAGACCGAAATCAAGGCAACTGGCTATCGTTTTGGTCCTGTGTTCAACAGCGTCGTGGATCTGTGGAAGTGGCAACGGACCAATATTTTTGGCCTGCGCGAAACTGCGGAGGCTATATGAACTTCTTGATTGGCGTGATTTTTGGTATTGTGCTGGCCACCGTGGGTGCGTCTGGTGTGGCCAAATGGATCGATAAGGGTGTGGGCGTGATCAAGCAAGAAGCCGCCCAACTCAAATGATTTTGGGCAAAAAAGTCCAAAATGTGGTTGACAGCGATTTCGTTTTCAATTACAATAACGGTATGGTACACGGTGTACCATATAACTAAACTTAATAGGAGTTTTCCTAATGTCTGACAAAACTTTCAAAATCGCAGGTGTTTCCAAGCTCAAAGGTTCTTACAAGGTTCGCTTTGCCAACGACATGACTCGTGTCAAAGTGCTGGCTAAAACTGGTCACACTGATATCGAGCTGATCGAGCTGCCCAAGGCTATGGACAAGCCTGAGCTGGTCACCTTCCTCAAGTCTACGGCGCTGTACCAGCGTCCAGACTTCAAGGCTGCTATCGATGCAGCCGACGAGAAGTACAACGGTTCTGCAACTGTCAAGGTTGCAGGCGTTAAGGTCAAGGCACCTGTAAAGCCTGCTACTAGCAAGGCCAAAGCTACTGCCTAAGCGTCTACACACGCTATTAAGAGCCCGCTTACATGCGGGCTTTTTTTTGGCTAAATATTCACATGAAATATGTGGATTATGTTTTTGACATTAAACGCGAGAGAATTGTTTTTGACGATGAAATCACCTTGGGCAAGTGCAATCTAAAATCCGGTGATCTTTATCAAGTGTGCCAAGGCCCGCAGGGCACGGTGATTCTACAAAAGGTTGATCCACTGGTTGCATTTACCATGGGTTATGCTGTAAACTGCGATAAATAAAAGTTATTGCTGTACGAAGCAGATCCAAAGACGGACAAGACCCGGGGGCGGTACCCGGCCGGTCCACCAGAAACATATTGATTGTCCCACAGAGGCCATCGCTAATATCTGTACAGTATGTTTCTGATGGGCCGGAAATAGTATCGATTGACGGGCAAGTAGACGAGTGGACAGCACGGTAGGCGATCTCCGTAAAAGAAGCAAACCAAGTAAATGCAAAAGCATCTACAAAAATGGGCGCAGTCAAAGTGACCAAGGCTCGTGGTTTCCGTTTCGGCGGTAGCACAGCAATGGCCAAGGAAGCTGCATTCGCCTAAACAGCGAACCCACGGGGTAGGACTTACCTTGTTACCAAAACAACCAACGGGCTCTTCGGAGCCCGTTTTTTTCAAAGATGTGCGTGGACTATATTCTAACTTTTCTAGCGGTGTTTGCTCTTGATCTAGTGTACACTTATTATCTGCGTTCTGTGGCTGAAAACAGGGTTTTGATGGCCAGTGTTTGGAGCGTGGCCTGTTACCTGGGCGCCAGCATAGCAGTTATAAACTACACATCAAATCATCTGCTGCTTCTGCCCGCATTGCTGGGCGCATTCTGTGGAACCTGGGTCGGAATGATAGTCAAATCTAAGAAACACTAGTCGCTATAAATACCAGCATGAAGCCCACAATCGCCCTGTTTTTACACCAGCCCAGAGCTTCCGTGCAGTGCGGAAACTCCATGTTGAACATCTTTACCAACTACTACAGATTCAAGGTTTTCACCAAACATGATATTGAGCGTGATTTCTTTGATGATGTGGACATAGTGGCTTTTCCGGGCGGCATAGGTGATGCTGAAGATTTCCGTCATCTGTTGCGATTTCATGGACGCAGAATACGCAGATTTGTAGACAATGGTGGACACTATCTGGGCATCTGCATGGGCGCATACTGGGCGGGCAAGTACTACTTTAATATTCTACAGGGCGTGGATGCTGTGCAGTATATCAAACGGCCGCAATCAGACACTCGTCGCCCTCATGCCAAGGCCTGTCCGGTGACCTGGGAAGGCAAACCAACCAAGATGTTCTTTTACGATGGGTGTGCTTTGGTAGGCGATAAACGACGATTCCAAACTGTGGCTACCTACGCCAATGGGGATGCCATGGCCATATTCCAGGACAGGATAGGGCTGATTGGGTGTCATCCTGAAAGCGAAGAAAGCTGGTACAAAAATCACAGTTGGATGCGAAGTCAGTATCATGACGGCGAACATCATAAACTGCTCTTAGATTTTACCAACGATCTACTCAAGCGATGAGCATGCCAGCCATCGTTGGAGCTGGAAGCGAACTTGGAAGATGTTCAAAGATAACTTGGTTAACCTAAAATATTGACATCCTGGTTAACCAGCATATATAATTGTCCAATTACATTCAAGTCATTTTAATCATAAGGAAACAACAAATGAAAAAGTTTTTACTAAGCTTCGCTATGATCTTGGCCGCCGGTACCAGTCTAGCAGCCGATCCATATTTCCAATTTGTTAACAGTTGGCAAGAAAACCGTGACACCAAGGCAGACAGCATTGCTCCTGAAATGGTGGTTGGGGTGAAAGATGGTAACTGGCAATATTCTGGCAAGGCACAGTTTAGTCAAGCCGAATGGGGCAACGGCACCATTACCAACAGCGTGGAAGGCCGTTTGCGCTACAACTTCAATCCAGTGAGTGGATTAAAGCCATGGAGCCAATTGCGTCTTGGTGATCAAATCAAGAGCAACAGTAATTTTACATACTACGCATTGGACCTTGGATTGACAGCACCGGTAACCAAGGCATTTGATCTTGACTTTACCTATCGTTATCGTAACGCCTTTGACACAGCCAACAACTTCCAAACTAATCGTTATGGCGTTGAAGGCAAACTCAAAATAACTGCCAAAGATGCAGTTGGTGTTCGCTACACTCAAAGCTATGGCGACAGCAATACCAACGCATGGCGATTGCAATACACCCGAGCATTCTAAATCCTGGCCCTTTGAGGCCTTTTTACATCCTAGGAGAAAATATGAAAACAGTTGGTGATAAACTTAACAAATTTGCCGTAACCGGCGTGAATCCAGGCAGTGATCAATTCTTTGACATCACTGATGAATCATTTGCAGGCAAGTGGAAAGTAATCGTTTACTATCCCAAAGACTTTACATTCGTGTGTCCTACAGAAATAGTAGCATACGATAAACTTACCCGTGATTTCAATGACCGTGACGCAGTATTGCTCACCGGTAGTACCGACAATGAATTCTGTAAACTAGCATGGCAGAAAGCTCACCCAGATCTAGCCAAGATCATCCATACACAATTTGCTGACACCCAGCGTGGTGAGTTGAGCTTGATCAATCAGCTGGGCATCTTCTATGCACCAGCAGGTGCTGCACTCCGCGCCACCTTCATTGTTGACCCAGAGAATGTGATACAGCATGTGACTGTGAACAACTTGAATGTTGGCCGTAGCCCAGAAGAAACTTTGCGTGTGTTGGATGCACTACAAACAGGAGAACTGTGTGCATGCAATCGTACCATTGGTGGAGAGACACTGTAATGGCATTCAATGACGCTATCAAAGAAGCGTTGCCAGACTATGCAAAGGACACCAAGTTAAACTTGGACGCTGTTCTTTTGCGTAGTACATTAGATGCAGATGTGGCTTGGGGTTGTGCTGTGGCCGCACTGGCCGCAACTGGCAACGGTAAAGTGTTGGCAGTTATATTGGCAGATGCACCAGTACACGCAGAGTCAGCAATGGCCGCGGCATCAATTATGGCCATGAACAATACTTGGTATCCCTATGTCGAAATGACTGAAGATCCTAACTTAAAAGGACTACCAGCTCAACTAAGAATGAATGTAATTGCCAGTCATGGCGGAACTACCAAGGCAAACTTTGAAGCATTCAGTCTTGCCGCAAGCATTGTTGGCCGGTGTCATTTCTGTGTCAAGGCACACTACGACACACTCAAGCGGGAAGGTTACACAGTAGAGCAACTGCGAGACATTGGTCGTATTGCTGCTGTGATGAATTCGGTGGCAAAGGTACTTAACAGTTAAGGAGGCGGTATGTTGGATTGTTTGATAGTTGGAGACAGTATTGCAGTAGGAGTAAGCCAGATAAGAACAGAATGTCATGCCATTGTTAAAAGCGGTATTAATTCCAGTGATTGGAACAAACGGCATCTGCATCAACTAAAGCCAACCAAGACACTTATTATCAGTCTGGGCGCGAATGACCTTGGGGTCAATACCGAAGAGAACATTCGTCGCCTGCGCGAGGCAGCACAAGCTGATAGAGTGTTCTGGTTGCTGCCCAGCCAGCGACTCAAACCCGAACAGGTGCGAGCTGTGAAATTTGTGGCCCAGGATTTTGGTGATTTGGTAATTCCGCGTCCAGAAAAAAACATCAGTGCGGATGGTGTGCATCCCACCTACCGGGGCTACAAAGATTTGGCTGATTTGACCAGGTATGTTGAAAAAATGCACAATTGACACACCCCACGAGTATTCATGACCTCAAGAAAATCTGTAGGCAAAATTCATGATTGTGTGGATATGATTGCACTGCAACATGTTGTATAATTTTCATACATACATTAGACATGTATGTGTCAACTTAACAAGGAGAATCAACATGGCATGGACTACACCAGCTGCTCAAGATATGCGTTTCGGTTTTGAGATCACTATGTATATCGCAAATCGTTAATTTTTAATTAACAGCTAAAAAATCCTCCTTGCGGAGGATTTTTTTTTGGTTGACACAAATTTCGTCTTTACATATAATGTGAGCATGTTCAATTCAAAGGCTTGAATATGACTCTGTTTATCATTTTGGTAGCTCTTGCAATTTTTGCAACACGGCACAGTTCTACCTTTTGGTTTCTAGCCCTGCCGGGCACTATCATGCACGAGTCCTTGCACTGGATCACAGGCAAGATTCTTGGAGCTCGTCCATACGACTTTAGTGTGGTTCCTTCATACGGCCCGGACCATGTGACCTACGGCAGTGTGAGCTTTGAAAACTTTAATACCTTCAATGCCGCACCCACTGCTCTGGCACCATTGCTTGGCATTCCTTTGGCTCTGCTGGCTTGGCCCTTTGTACAAGGCATAGAAGATTTTTGGAGCAAACTTTTTGCTATTTGGTGCTTGGCTGCTGTGCTGGCGCAGAGCTTGCCCAGCCAAGCAGACTGGGCTGTGGCCCTGCGTCACCCTGTGGGTCTAGTGGGCTGGGCAGGCGCAGGAACCTATTTTTTGTTGTAAAAAAGCAACAAAAAACTCTAGCATTAATGCGGGTTTTAGCCCTCAGAAAAACGGTTGACCAAAACTGCCCATTTTCGTATAATATTGGTATAGTAACTAATAAGGAGCGTACCAAATGGCCAAACTGCTAATCACCACCCAGGTCTACGAAAACTACGGTGCCCATGATTGGGACGGTACTGGTGAGTGCCCTGAGTACTGGAAGGCCAAAGGCGGCAACGACTATGTGGTCAAGAATTTCCAGGGCAAAGATGTTACCATGGCTGTTATGGCTTTGCGTGACCGGATTGAAGAAGACAGTGTTTATTTTCGCGAACACATCATTGATTTCAACATTGTGCCCGATGACTATCTAACCCAGTTCGAGCGCGACCAATTGGAGTTTGATGGTAGGATTGATTTCCCTGCCAAAGAATTGGAGTGGGCTTGAGGATTGACCAAAATGGTCCATTTTGCTATACTCTATGAACACTAATGAGAGCAACACAATGAACAGTCAACAAATCCTTGATTCGTTGGAACAATGGGCGCAAAACAAAGATTTTACTGCCCCGTACGGGATTCTGACTGGTAGCCATGTTAACCAAAAAGGTAAAAAATATCTTAGTATTACATTCGGTCGTGCCCGTACCCTAGACGCCACCGTGGAAATTTACAATCGAAATTTCATGATTTTGCGTACAAATCGCATGGGTAGCCAAGTGTTCAAAAATGTGACAGATTTACAACAGATTTTGGACACGCTCTAAACTGATTTTGTTGTTAAAAAACAAGCAAAAATTTCGGTTGACAGGGTTACTGTTTGGTGCTATACTATAGGCTAAGTTAAACAAAAGGAGCGACACATGGCTTACATTTCCGCAGACGATGTCAAGGCAATCCGTACTGAACTCAAGCAGGCTTTTCCCGGTTGGAAGTTTGGTGTACGCAAAGGTGCAGGCAGTCTGTCAGTTGATGTAATAGTATTGCAAGGTGATGTGGACTTTAGCGAGAATCTAGACAACGGTCATGCTCAGGTCAACCAGTACTGGATCGACAGCCACTGGACCAACATGGAGGCTCGTGCTGCACTTAACCGCATCAACGAGATCATGCACAATGCTCCAGGTCGTGCTGGTGGCAAGCGGTTCTACGATAACTCGGATGCCATGATTGATTATTTTGACACCGCGTTTTACACCCACTTGAACATTGGTTCGTGGAACAAACCCTACGCCCTGGTCAAGTGATGAAGGCCTTTTTAGAGACCACAGTGTGGACCGGGCACAAGTATCAGCCCAATCATGTGTACTGGATGGACGATGGCAAGAATCGTGCGTATGCGTATGCACGGTGGGGCAACCCCGGTGACACCCAGACGTTCAAAAAACCTTTGCCTATGGACACACGTGGTCGTCGATTTGTTGAAGTGCGCCACGACATATACGGGTGGACAGATGCAGAAACGGTGCCAGAGACAGCCAATCCAACTTGGACGATCACGGGCAGTAAGGGCGACAAATACATTGTAGAAAAAGATGGTGCAGTGTATAATTGCACATGTCCAGGTTTCAAATTCCGCGGCGAGTGCCGCCATATCAAAGAGGTAGAATCCAATGCTTAAACCCTGGGAAGTGATTGCAGAACTAGAAGCCGATAGCAGTAAACTCGCCAAAGAAGCCATCATTGAGCGCGAAGCCCGTGCAGACAACCTTGAATTCTTTGAAGGTGTCAGGCTTGCATATGATGCCATGATCACTTTTGGCATCGCCAAGGTTCCAGAAAAGAATGATGCAAGCGGCCCTGGACTCGCCTGGGGTGTGTTTGCCCAAGCAGTTACCGGATTCATTGGTCGCACCGTGACAGGCAATGCCGCCCGCGATCAAGTTGCTCAGTTGATGGCCCAGGCCACCCAAGAACAGTGGAACGGCTGGTATCGACGCATCCTGATCAAGGACATGCGAGCCGGCTTCAGCGAAACCACTGTCAACAAAGTCTGCAAGAAAATCAAGCCCGAATATGTAGTTCCTGTTTTTGAGTGCCAACTGGCGCACGACAGCGCCAACCACGAGGAAAAACTATGTGGCAAAAAATTGGTAGAAACAAAGTTAGATGGAGTCCGGGTGCTGACGATAGTCTACCCGACTGGGAGAGTGGATCAATACTCGAGGAATGGCAAAGAACTGGTAAACTTTCCGCATATCAAGGAACAATTCTCAAAGACAGTGACCGGCCTAACCGAGCCGACAGTATTCGATGGCGAGGTGATGAGTGGGAGTTTCCAGGACCTGATGAAACAGATCCACAGGAAGGATAATGTCAAGGCCAATGATGCTGTGCTACATTTATTTGACTTTTTGCCCTTGAGAGACTTCCAAGCAGGTAGTTGGGGTCGCTCGCAGATTGAACGCAGTGAAAAACTCCGTGCTTGGAAAGATCTCTGGGCCAAAGAAACACCCAACATCGCCATCCTTGATCAGCAGTTGGTAGACCTGGACACTGACGAAGGTCAGGCCGAGTTCAAGGCCATTAACGCACGAGCCATCGCTGGCGGCTACGAAGGTATCATGATCAAAGATCCTGAAGCCGGCTACGAGTGCAAGCGAACAGTGAAATGGATGAAACTCAAACCTTTCATTGAAGTCAGCCTTACTGTGGTAGACACCGAAGAAGGCACCGGCAAGAATGTAGGCCGCATGGGTGCATTGGTCTGCGAAGGTGTGGATGACGGCCGCCAGATCCGAGTAAATGTTGGTTCTGGATTCAGTGATCAACAACGAGAAGATTTTTGGGGTTGCCGTGCCGATGGTCATGTTGTAGAAGTTCGTGCAGATGCAGTCACCCAGAACCAAGATGGCACGTTTAGCCTGCGCTTCCCTAGATTCAAGAGTTTTCGAGGATTTGCAGTAGGAGAAAAAATCTAATCATGGGCCCGATATACATATTTGCCCTGGTGGCCTTGTCCAACAACCCACCTGCCAGTGGTACGATGGGGAACCAGACCATTGGGTACTATGCCACTATGGCCAAATGCCAGACGGATCTCTTGAAGGTAGAGAAAACCATCGATCGATCCTATGTCAAATTAGATTGTGTGCCTGTAAAAGTTTCAGAGTAAATACACGGAGATTGATATGAGTGAAATCAAAAACGGAACACCACGATTCCCAAATGACCCAATGGACTACGAGCTGCCTCCTCACTCGGATGTGAAGTCATGAGCATGGAAATTGTATACAATCACGCAAGTCACCACGCAAGTCACCACGCAAGTGTGCGCACCATGCCCTGCACCTTAAACGCATCATAAGGACACAATAAT
>Ga0194115_10001481_pt1 | contig 30046 bp, 29 predicted proteins | sample TA2MahsurfametaG_3_FD_148656 | JGI IMG/M metagenome (GOLD analysis project Ga0194115, IMG submission 148656) | Freshwater microbial communities from Lake Tanganyika, Tanzania - TA2015002 Mahale S4 surface | ecosystem: Environmental > Aquatic > Freshwater > Lake | place: Tanzania: Lake... | reverse complement strand
TTGAATTCCAGGACTTTGATGGTCGTGTTTCCGGCGTCTACAGCAATCATTTGAAGAAATCAAAGTTAGTTCAGGTTTTTTGCTTAAATTTGCACTCCCGATTTTGGTTCGGTAGCTCAGTTGGTAGAGCAATGGACTGAAAATCCATGTGTCGACGGTTCGATTCCGCCCCGAACCACCAAAATCGCCAAGCCCCTCAGTTCGCTGTGGGGCTTTTTTTATGCAGAGCCGTTACGCGAGATTACCTTTGCCGCATGGCTACCCAGCTAAAATGCACCGAATGCGGCCAGTGGGGCGAGGATCCCGACCGCTGCCCGTCCTGCGCAGCCGAGCGCCAGGTCCACAGCACCTTTGCCAACCACGAAAATCCGAACCGGCACAAAGCGTTTGAAATGCCCACTATGGAATGGAACAACGACCCCCAGAATCCCCACTGGAAGCGCAGTCTGATCAATGCCGGCAAGGCCATGCACTGGGCGGTGCTCGCCGTGGGCGGAGCCATTGCCTGGATGGCCTACTGGGTTGCCGTTTGAACCTCGTCACGGCCCTGGCCTTGTTGGCCTTTGGGCTCCACCAGATCGGAATTGCTTTTGGCGCTTCCATCGACTGGGCTGATTCGTTTTTGGATCCGTGGTGCACGATTCCGGTAGCGTTGGGCGTACCGAGCTGGTTGGCGCGCCGCGTTCGTCCCGACTTTGTTTTACCGTGGTCCCTTGTGGGCGCCTTCACCTTGCTTCTAGCTGTGGCTTTTGAGCTGTGGATTCCGCGGGTTGATACGCGCTTTACCGCGGACCCCCTTGATGCCCTTGCCTACGTTGCAGGGGCAGTAATGTGGCGCTTTGTTGAACCTCTGGGGCGATAAGCGGTTACTTTTGTACTAAACCTTAAACATGAAGCGCAGCAACCTCCAAATTCGCGGTTTTTCTAAGATGAGCAAAGCCGCCAAAATCACGTGGCTCACCGAACAGCACTTGAGCGATCCGGCCCGTGGTCAGGAACTTATGGCTTCGTACAACCACGCCGACGAGGGCGTGCAAAAGCGGCACGACGAGTTCATCGAGAACACGGTAGCTAACTACTTTCTACCCCTAGGTGTAGCGCCCAATTTTGTCATTAACAATCAGGTATACACGGTGCCAATGGCCATTGAAGAAAGTTCAGTGGTGGCGGCTGCGGCCAAGTCTGCGCAGTTTTGGATGGACCGCGGAGGCTTTCATTCGTCGGTGATTTCGTCGACCAAAATTGGCCACATCCACTTCACTTTTACGGGGGATGCCGGGGCCCTGAATCGCTTGGTTGAACAGATTCAGCCTGAATTGTTGGCCGCCACCGATTCGATCACGGCGAACATGCGGGCTCGCGGGGGCGGAATCCTGAGCATCGACGTAAAGGACCGCCGCGAGGCCATGGACGATTACTTTCAGCTCGAGGTTCGCTTTGAAACCCGGGACTCGATGGGGGCGAACTTCATCAATTCCTGCCTGGAGGAGATGGCCAAGGTGCTGCGGCTTGAAGCGGCGACCGACTCCGGAACGGCCAGTGGCGACCTCGAAGTAGTCATGTGCATTTTGAGTAACTACACTCCAGAGTGCATTGTGCGGTCCGAGGTGCGCTGCGCGTTAAGCGATTTAGATGACGGATCGGGTCTGGACGTGCAGGAGTTTGCCCGCAAGTTTCAACGCGCGGTGCGCATCGCAGAGGTCGAACCCTACCGCGCCACCACGCACAACAAAGGCATCATGAACGGCATCGACGCGGTGGTTCTCGCAACGGGCAACGACTTTAGGGCCGTAGAGGCCGCCTGCCACACCTATGCTTCGCGCGACGGACAGTACCGGTCGCTGACGCACTGCTCGGTAGAAGACGGTGAGTTTCGGTTTTGGATCGAGATTCCGCTTTCGCTCGGCACCGTGGGCGGACTTACCAAGCTCCATCCGATGGTCCAACTGGCCCTCGAAATGCTGGGAAATCCGGGAGCCCACGAATTGATGGGCATTGTGGCCGCATCGGGACTCGCGCAGAATTTTGCCGCCCTTCGCGCCTTGACCACGACGGGCATTCAAAAAGGCCATATGAAGATGCACCTGCTGAACATTTTGAACCAGCTGGAGGCCACCGACGCCGAAAAAGCCCACTTGACGAGCTTCTTTGCCGATAAAGTGCCGCACCACGCCGATGTGGTCCACGCTTTTTGTGCACTTCGGGGCATTCCCACTCCCGCCGCCGAAGGGGTGCGCTCATGAGTGCCTTTTGGAGTTCCGGTAAGCTGCTGCTGTGCGGCGAATACTGGGTGCTCCATGGCGCATCGGCCCTAGCCGTACCTACACGGCTAGGCCAACGGCTGACCTACCGAGCCACCGACCAGCCCCTGCATTGGACCGCGGTGGACCGCCACGGACATGCCTGGCTGGACGCATCAGCCATGACTGACCCGCACGTGGAATCGCTCCTGCAGGCCGCACGCTCTTTAGGGGGCCAAGTGCCTGACATGGGACTCGTGCGAACTGAACTTGAATTCGACCGCAGCTGGGGCTGGGGGTCGAGCTCGTCGCTGACCGATTTGGTGGCGCAGTGGACGGGAGTCCCGGTACTCGACCTGCATTTTGCCACCTCGCGCGGATCGGGGTTTGATGTAGCTTGTGCGCGCGCCACCTCAGCCCTGATCTACCGCAAAATAGGACCGGCCCAAGGGGAATGGTCCGCCGCCGCGGCCGCCCACTGGCCCACCGAGCATTTTGCCCTGGTCTACATCGGGCAAAAGCAAGACAGCCAAAAAGAAGTGCAGCGCGGCCGCAGGGAACCGCTTCAGGCAGAGTTGGACGCGATCAGCGACCTGTCGCGCGCCATGGCCGAGGCCCAAAAAGTGACGGAGTGGATGCAGCTCATCGAAGAAGCCGAGGCGCGCACCGCCGCATGGACCGGCCTCCCCAGGATTCAAGAGCGCTTTACGGTCGTTCGCGCAACGCTCAAGAGCCTTGGCGCATGGGGCGGAGACTTTGTGCTGGCCGTGGCCGAAGACCCGAGTGCATTCGCGTACTTTGCGGAGCACGGATACCTGTGCATGAAATGGTCCGACTGCGTTCCACCCTTGCCCTGATTGCCCTGCTCCTGGCGAGCTTGAGCAGCCGCGCTGCCCACCTGGTGGGCGGAGAGCTCACGTACACCTGCCTCGGCAACAACCTCTACCAGATCAAGTTGGTGGTGTACCGGGATTGCAATTCGACCGGAGCCCAGTTAGATCCGCAGTCGTCGATCGGTATTTACGACGGAATTCAGCCCACGTTGCTGCACAACCTCAGCGTGAACAAGGGGCCGACGATTCCGGTTCCAGCGAACACTGGAAACCCCTGCTTGCAGGCTCCGCCCAACATATGCACCGAGTATGCGGTGTACACTACAACCATCACGCTGCCGCCGAGAGCCAATGGATACGTGATAACCTACCAGCGGTGCTGCCGTAACGCAACCATCAGCAACATTCCGACGCCGGACGACTGGGGATCAACGTTAACAACGCGCATTCCGGCAAACGACGCCTGCAACAGCAGTCCGCAGTGGAATAGCTTGCCGCCCATCGTGCTGTGCAACCAAGAAAACCTCAACATTCCGACGTCGGCAACCGACCCCGACGGCGATTCGCTGCACTACACCCTGTGCAACCCACTGCACGGCGGGGGCAAAGACAACGGGTCGGGATTTAATTCCCCATCGCCCAATCCGCCGGCGCCACCGCCCTACGCCCCCATTAGTTTTTTGAATCCGTCGACCCCGAGCAACCCGATTCCGGGCAGTCCGTCGCTGAGCATCAACGGCGCCACCGGTGTACTGAGCGGAAAGCTCACGGTGACTGGACAGTTCGTCGTGGCGATTTGCGTCGAAGAATGGCGGAATGGCGTGCTGCTGAACAGCATTCGGCGCGACTACCAGTTCAACGTGACGTCGTGCCAAGCCAATATTGTAGCGAAAATCGTATCTGAAGTCGACGACCCCACGCAACTCTGCATTGGTACGACCGTACCCTTTAAGCACCAGAGCATTAACGCATCTACCTTTTTTTGGGATTTTGGCGACTTAGGACGCGCAGATGACACGTCGCGCACGGCTTTTCCGACGTGGACCTTTAACGATACGGGTGTTTATTGGGTGACCTTGGTTGCTAATCCGGGTTGGCCCTGCGCAGACACCGATCGGGTCAAGTTTCATATCTATCCACCTATTAATCCGCGCTTCACCCACAACGGCGGTCCCTGCTTCGACCAGCAGCCGATTACGTTTGTGGCGCAGGGCACTTGGTACGACGGCGCCCTTTTTGACTGGACCTTTGGGACCGCGAGCGACGCGAACATCGCGAGCTTCTCGGGGCTAAATCCGCCCCTGATTCAGTTTGCGCAGCCCGGCACCTACCCGGTGACCTTGCGCATTCGCTCGAAGTCCTGCGACGAAACCTACGTGGACTCTGTTGTGGTGGACCCACGCCCGCGACTGGACAGCCTTATTGGCCCCTGGGTTGGCTGCGAGCCCTACACGGTAACGTTTGATGCCGGCGCTTTTTCGCGGCGGACGCGCTACTTCGCGTGGGACTTTGGCGACGGGTTCTCCGACACGCTCGAGCAACCGACCCACGTGTACCGGGTACCGGGCCTGTACGACGTCAGGGTACGCATGTGGACGCAGACGGGCTGCCGCGACACCGTTGAAAAAGTGTTTCCTGGGGCGATTCGGGTGAATCCGCGTCCCAAAGTTGCCATGCGAATTGCCCCCAAACGCGTGACTATTTACCAACCGCTGGTACAGCTTCGGGCGGATTCGGTTGATGCCGATGAGCAGTTTTGGTTTGACCTGGGCGACAGCACGACGTATACCCAGCAAGCGTTTGTGGTCCACACCTACCGCGATACGGGCTGGTATTTGGTCAAAATGCTCGCTCTGAACCAGTACGGTTGCTGGGACACGCTGACCGATTCGGTGCGCGTAGACCCGATTTACAACGTCTGGTCGCCGACTGCATTCACCCCCAACGGCGATGGGGGAAACGAAGGCTTTCGACCCGTAGCCACGGGAATTAAAGCCTACCGACTGCGCATATTGGACCGCTGGGGCAACGTGGTGTTTCAGAGCGCGGACCCGCAGGAGGAATGGAACGGCCGCGTGGGAAATACCGGTTCGGACTGCCCGCAAGGTGCCTACCTCTGGTCGCTATTCACCCTGGACTACGGCGATTCGCCGGTCGAGCAGCAGGGAGTTGTGCTACTTGTGCGCTAAGGCGTACGCTGCCGCAGCAGCCCCCAAGCTCAGGGCCAAACTTGCCGTCACGTACCCAAGGGCCAATAGCCACGAGCCCGTTTTAACCCACTGAAGTGCTTCCCAGCTGAAGGTGCTCATGGTACTGAATCCGCCGCAAACGCCGGTCACCAAAGCCAACTGAAGTCGGCTGTCTGGGAACGGACGCGCCATAAGCACACCGATGAGCGCTGCCGCGGCCACGTTGGCCAGCAAGGTCGCCGCCGAGGCGGTCAGCAAGGGAGCGTCCGCACGCCGCAACATCAGCGAAAGGGACCAGCGAAGGAGGCTGCCAAAGGCTCCGCCCAAGGCTACGGCGAGTAGGTTCATCGGTGTGAAATTAGCGGACGAATTCGCACGATCAGCAGGGAAATGCTCGCGCCCACCGCGGCGCCCGCGAGCACGTCGCCCGGGTAATGCACGCCGAGGTAAACCCGCGAGACCGACACGGCAAGGGCCCACATCAAGGCCAAGGCAACCGCCCAACGTGGGGGACGGCTGCGAACATAAACGGTAAAAATGGCCCACGTGGTCGCGGCGTGGCCCGAAACAAGGCCAAAGGCGCCCTTGCACGCGGCGACTGGGCGAAACTGACCCTCAAGGGACCAGCACGGCCGGGGCCTACCCAGGGCATCTTTCAGGCCGCTTGCGACCACGTCGGCGGCGCCAAAAGCTGCGAGCATGGTTACGACCAACCAGATCCACGGAATTAAGGCTCCCTGGCGGCGCTGAATTAGGGCGAGCCCAAGCCACACCAATGCAGCTAACCAGCCACTAGACGTCAGCGTAAAAAGGGCGTCGGCCGCAGGACCTCCTTGGCCGGCAAAGGCCAAAAATCCAGCGCGGTCTAGTCGATCGAGCGATTCAAGGAGTCCCATAGCATATCCTTGAGGCGGTCAAGTCCTTGCCCGGTGACGCTGCTGAACGTGGTCAAAGGCAGGTCTTTGGGCAATTTGGGCTGCACGTCGGCAAGCAACTGGCCGAGCAGCTCCTCGTCGAGCATGTCGGTTTTGGAGATGGCCAGCACCCGGCGCTTGGTCAGCAGTTCGGGGTTGAAGCGCTCCAGCTCGCCCAGCAGCACGTGGTACTGTTCCACGACGTCGGGGGCGTCGCACGGAACCAAAAAGAGCAGCAGGGCGTTGCGCTCGATGTGCTTGAGAAAGCGGTGTCCGAGTCCGCGGCCTTCGGCAGCCCCTTCGATTAGGCCCGGAATGTCGGCCATGACGAACGAGGTGTAGTCGCGGTGGGCCACCACACCCAGGTTGGGCACCAGGGTAGTAAAGGGGTAGTCTGCGATTTCGGGCTTGGCCGCACTCACGGCGCTGAGCAGCGTGGATTTGCCCGCGTTGGGAAAGCCCACGAGGCCCACGTCAGCCAGTACCTTGAGCTCGAGCAGGAACCAGCCTTCGCGTCCCTCCTCGCCGGGTTGCGCGAATTCGGGGGCTTGGTTTACCGAATTTTTAAAAAAGGCATTGCCGCGTCCGCCGCGCCCCCCCGGCAAAAAGACCTTGCGCTCGCCGGGCTGAGTGAGTTCGCATAGGAGCTCGCCGGTTTCGGCGTCTTTGACGACGGTTCCGAGCGGAACCTGAAGCACGATGTCTTCGCCGCTGGCGCCGATGCGCAGGTTGCGGTTGCCGTTTTCGCCCGGATCGGCCTTGATGTGCTTGCGGTACTTGAGGTGGATCAGCGTCCACATTTGCGGATTGGCCTCGAGAATTATGTGGCCGCCGCGACCGCCGTCACCGCCGTCGGGTCCGCCTTTGGGAAGGCCCTTGGCGCGAAAGAAGTGCCGGCTCCCGCCGCCGCCGTGGCCCGACTGCAGGAAGACCTTGACGTAGTCAATGAAGTTAGAATCGGCCACAGCGTCGGGTTTTAAAGAGATTGAATCAGGCTGCGAAGCTGGGCCGTAATGGACTCAATGCTTCCCACGCCGTTGAGCGCCCGGTACTTGCCTTGAGCCTCATAGTAGGACTGAACCGGCGCGGTCTCGCGGTTGTAAACTTCGAGGCGCTGGCGAATGACTTCTTCGTTGGCGTCGTCGGCACGGCCCGAGGTTGCACCCCGCTCCAAGAGGCGCTTGACCAGTTCTTCGTCGTCGACCTCGAGGCCAATCATCGCGGTAACGCTCGAACCCGCGTTCTGCAGCATTTCGTCAAGGGCCGCCGCCTGGGCCGAGGTGCGCGGAAAGCCGTCAAAGATGAAGCCCGCCGCCCCTGGATGCTTGGACCACTCGTCCTGCAGCATGGCAATCGTAACGTCGTCGGGCACCAACTGTCCTTGGTCCATGAAGGACTTGGCCCAACGGCCTAACTCCGTGGCCTCACGGATGTTGCGGCGAAAAATATCGCCGGTTGACAGGTGAACCAAGGCAAATTCGTCGACGAGCAGCGCGCTTTGCGTGCCTTTGCCCGCTCCCGGAGGACCAAAAAGTACAATGTTTTTCATCGAATGCTGCGTAAATGACCGAAAACAGCCAAGGCGGCAAAGGTACGACCTTGAGGACTTCCCTACCTTTGCGCCCTAACCCCTCGGGCTATGGAACACAACTATGCCGTAATCATGGCGGGTGGAGTCGGTTCGCGCTTTTGGCCAACCTCAACTTCGCGCAAACCCAAGCAGTTTCTGGACATTTTAGGAACCGGCGAAACGCTTCTTCAGCAAACGTTTCGGCGTATGAAAACGGTAGTTCCTGCGGACCACATTTATGTGGTAACGCACGCGGACTATGCCGAGGCCTGCTTGGAACAGCTACCCGAACTCGATCGGCCGCGAATTCTTGCCGAGCCGGCGCGGCGCAACACGGCTCCGTGCGTAGCCTATGCGGGATTTGTGCTGAAAAAGAGAGATCCGCTGGCCAATTTTGTAGTGACGCCCGCCGACCATTTGGTCACCCACGAGGCGGAATTCACGGCGCGGCTGCGCTCCGCGCTCGAAACCACGTCGGCCCACAACGTGCTGATGACGCTGGGCATGAACCCTACCCGGCCCGAAACGGGGTACGGCTACATCCAGTTCCGCCCCAAAACCTCGGAGTACGCCAGCGACGTGCACCCGGTTAAAACGTTTACTGAAAAGCCCAACCGCGAAATGGCCGAGCAGTTTATAGCCACCGGCGAATTTTTGTGGAACGCGGGCATTTTTGTGTGGAACGCCAATGCGATTCTCAGCGCGTTCGAAAAGCACATGCCTGAAATGTATGCGAGCTTCAACGGGGGATGGTCGCACTACGGGACGCCAAGCGAAGCCCAATTTATCGGCTCGATGTACGGCGAATGCCCGAACGAATCAATTGACTACGGCATTTTAGAGAAGGCCAAGCAAGTCCTGGTAATGCCTGCGGAATTCGGTTGGTCTGACCTCGGAAGCTGGGGCGCCGTGCACGAACAACGTTCCGCAGACGCCCACGGTAACACCGGAGTCGGCCCGCAGGTGATGTCTTACGATGCAAGCGGAAACACCTACCTGATTCCCGATGACATGGTGGCGGTGGTCGACGGACTACACGACTACATCGTGATTGTCAGCGATAACCGGTTGCTTGTGTGCCCGCGAAGCAAGGAGCAAGAAATCAAGCAGTTTGTCAACGACGTGAAAATGCGCCGCGGCGAAGACTACGTGTAAGCAATCGCTTGGGTTTACGACAAAAAAAGGCGCCCCGGGGCGCCTTTTTTGTAGGTGGTGGGTGATCGTCTAGCGCTTGGCGCCCTCGAGCCACTTGTAGATTCGCTCAGGCATTACGCGCTCCAGACCCAGGAGGGTAAGCCAATAGCCCACGAACAGGGCAAGAAACACCAGCATACTGAATCCCGTGAGGATGATCATGATGGCGAGGAGGAATCCGAGAAATTTCATGGTGCGCTTCGTTGAAGGGTGCAAATAATTCGTACTGGGGCAAAGATAGGCAACGGCATGGAAATCTATGCGCCTCAAGTCGGGCGTAATTTTGTGCCATGAGCACACAAACCCGCATTGAACGCGACACGATGGGCGAAGTCCACGTGCCCGCATCAGCCTACTGGGGCGCCCAAACGGAGCGCTCGCGCACCAACTTCAAAATTGGCCCTGAAGGCAGCATGCCCCACGAGATCATTCGAGCCTTCGCCTACCTGAAAAAGGCGGCGGCACTCACCAACCGCGATCTGGGCGTGCTGTCTGCCGAAAAGGCTGCGCTGATTGGCACGGTCTGCGACGAAATCCTGACGGGTCAGCTCGACGGGGAGTTTCCGCTCGTGATTTGGCAAACCGGTTCGGGCACGCAAAGCAACATGAACGTCAACGAAGTCATCGCCTACCGCGGCCATGTTTTAAGTGGCGGGTCGCTGCTCGACGAACGCAAGGTGCTCCACCCCAACGACGACGTCAACAAATCGCAGTCGTCCAACGACACGTTTCCGACCGCGATGCACATTGCGGCCTACCAGCGCACAGTGGAAACGACGCTTCCGGGCTTGCGCCACTTGCGCAACGCGCTCGATGCCAAGGCTCAAGCGTTTAAAAACGTAGTCAAAACGGGGCGCACGCACTTTATGGACGCGACACCGCTCACCTTAGGCCAGGAGTTCAGCGGGTACGTGCAGCAGCTCGACAACGGCATTCGGGCCATCGAAAACGCCCTTGTCATGGTGTCGGAACTGGCGTTGGGCGGAACGGCCGTCGGCACCGGCCTCAACACCCCCAAAGGGTACGACGTGGCCGTTGCTGCGCGCATTGCCGAGTTAACCGGATTGCCGTTCAAAACGGCGCCCAACAAATTCGAGGCCCTCGCCGCCCACGACGCTATGGTGGAACTGAGCGGAGCCCTTAAGCGCGTCGCAGTGTCGCTGATGAAAATCGGCAACGACATTCGCATGCTTTCTTCCGGTCCGCGCTCGGGAATTGGCGAAATTGTGATTCCCGACAACGAACCCGGTTCCAGCATCATGCCCGGCAAGGTCAACCCCACGCAACCCGAAGCCCTGACCATGGTCGCGGCTCAGGTGATCGGCAACGACGTGGCTGTTTCAATCGGCGGAGCCACGGGGCACTTTGAACTCAACGTGTTCAAGCCGCTCATTGCGGCCAACGTGCTCCAAAGCGCCCGCCTGATTGGCGACGCCTGCGTTTCGTTCACCGATAAGTGCGCCGCGGGCATCGAACCCAACTACGCGGTGATCCAGCGCCACCTAGAGAATTCGTTGATGCTGGTGACCTCCCTCAATACCCACATTGGGTACGACAAGGCCGCCAAAATTGCCAAAACGGCCCACGCCGAAGGAAGCACCCTCAAGGAAGCCGCCCTCAAATTGGGGTACGTGACCGCCGAAGAGTTTGACGCTTGGGTGCGCCCCGAAGACATGGTGGGGCACTAATTCGTCGCGCGCTCCGCACTGCACGCCACCCCGTCGGGTGGCTTTTTTATTGATTGATCGTGAGGGTGCCGTGCTGATCGCCGTGGGTACCGCAGGCGCTTTGCCAGCTGAGGTGAAACACGTACACTCCAGGCGACAGCAACCGGTCGAGGTAGCGGCCGTCCCAGGCAAAGTTGGGGTCGTTGGTTTGGTACACGGTCTGGCCCCAGCGGTTGTACACCTTGAGGTAGAGCTGGTCCAGGGTCTGCGCCTCGGCCGAGCGGAGCCTCAGCAGGTCGTTTATGCCGTCGCCGTTGGGCGTGAACACGTTGGGCATGGTGAGGCTGTCGAGGTCCGCACCCAAAATGCTGTAGGTCAGGGCCACGGAATCCTTGGTCCCGCAAATCGTGTCAGCCACCACAAACCACGCGGTCTGCGTGCCGGCTCCGGCAGCGGGCCACTGCACGTTGAATCCGGGAATCACGCCACCGGCCGGAGTGCGCCAGTACGAAACCGCGGCGTTGCCGGGTATTCCGAGTCCGCGCACCGATTGACCGTTGAGGCAAGGCGGAGCATTGACGCTGGCCCCAGGCGTGCTAAGCGCGGGACGAAACGCCGCCTCGAGGTAGCTGCTGTCGCGGCGTCCGCACACCACATCGTAGGCTACAAGCCATGCCGTATAGGTGGCGGTCAAGGCCGTGCCGGTCCACGAGTAGGGTGGCGCGAGGGTGTCGACCGATCCGTTGCCGCCGTACAGCACCAGCCATTGCGCGCTGAGGTTGGGGCCCGGCACTAGGTTAAGCGTTCGATCAGGGTCGCAGGGGTCGTACTGAAGTATGGCGTCGGCCTGAACCGCCGAACCCGGAAGCACGTGGACGATCAAATTCGCTACCGCCTGCGTCAAGCACAGGGTGTCGTAGGCGACGATTTGAATGAGGTAGGTTCCGGGGACGCTGTAAACGTGGCCCGGAAGCGGCAGGGGCGCAAGCGAATCCGACGAGCCGTCGCCCCAGGCGATGCTCAAAAAGTCGGTGCGGGTAGTCGTGCCGGTGAGGTAAAGGCTGTCGCCGGCGCAAATGGTGTCGACGCTCAAGTCGAGTTTGGCTGCAGCCGCTGTGAGCTCAAAGGCAATCTGGACGCCCGCCATGTTGCAGTTGCTGGCGTTGTTGGTCGCGGAATGGGCATTGGGCGGAAAAATCGGAAGGTTGTCGCTGCCGCCGCAGCCCGCGCAAATTGCCTGGTGGATCACTCCGTTGGGATCAAACCGCGAGGTTCCGCCGTCGACGTGCTCGTCGACCGGGCCGGTTCCGCCAAAGTAGGAAGCATAGGCTGCCGCCCCTTTGCGGTCGAGAACGAGGAAGTAAAAGTCTTTTCCGTCGGTGGTCGGTTGAAGCGCATCGGGTGAGGTGTAGAGCCCGGTTATGGGTCCGCCGTTCAAGCCCCCAAACCAACCCGAAAAGTAGGCCGAACCGCAGTCGTCGACTTGCAGGGCGGTAGGCGAAATGCGCCGGTTCAGCTGGCCGTTGCCCACGTACTGGGTGCGGTAAATGCTGTCTCCGAGGGCAGAAACCCAGACGAGCAGCTGCGTCGAGTTCGGGTTCTGAAACAAGCCGGCAGTGGGCGCCATGGGGCCTGAATACAAGCCGCCTCCGGTGCACGACGTTCCGAGGCCGAGCGAGAGCAGCACCGCCCCCGAATCGCCCACCGCGGCATAAGAACCCGCCGAATTTTGCGCCGCCAAAAACCCATAGGACGTACAAAACTGCGGCTGAAGGTAGGTTTCAGCGATGCGCTGCCCCGTAGCGAGGTCAAAAAGCCCGTAGTAAGCCTGGCTTTGGGGTAGCGGGGCGGTAAAGATGCCTTGGCCAGTAAGAGTACCCATGCCTTGGGTCCACCCCGTGACGGCTAGGCGCAAACCTTGCGGGGTGGTCGTCGGAATGAGTGACGTCAAGCCGTCTAAATCGGGTCCGCCCACGTAGGTGGCCCAGCGCAGGCTATCCAAGTTGGGGCTGAAATGCGCAAGCAACCCGTCGACGCCCCCTCCGCGGGAGGTGTCCAAGGGCCATGTGGCCATTCCGCGCGACCGCGATGCGGTGGCAATCCAAACGCCCTGGGCACTCACCCACACGTCGCCACGCGCCGGATCGCCATAGTGCGGAAGGCTCTGGTCCTGAATTCCGTCAAAACCAAGGCGCCCGTAGTAGGTCGAGGCTTTGAGCGCAGACCCGGTCGAGTCCAAGCGAACCAAGGCCAAGTCCGTCGCCGACGAGTACACTACCCCGCCCCCATTTTGGCTTCCGGCGCCCGTGTTCACGGCCATGCTCGTGTCGTAGCCCGTAACCGTTACCGGAAAATTCTGCGAAGTGGTAATGCCTTTGATCACGAGGTCCCCGTTGGGGGCCACCCTTAGGGAGTGCGGCTGCTCCTGCCCGGATCCGCCCAAGTAGGTCGCCGAGATGATTCCGGTTCCGGTTGGGTTAAAGAGCATGAAGACCATGTCGACTCCGCCCCCGCCAAAGTTGGGCTGAATGCCGTTTTGGGTGGGGAACTGCGCCCCAAAGGCCACGCCGCCGAGCCAGGTTCGGCCCTTGAGGTCGTAGGTCGCCGTGTACCCAAAGTTGTCGCTGAGGGAGCCGCTAAAGCTGCTAAACACATAGGTGGGATCAACGCGAACCGCCCCCGGTGCCGACAAGGTCCAGTGCGCTCCGCGGGGCTGCCACGTGGGGGTCACCGGCCTGTTGGTGGCCGTGTAGGCCAAGGGCGCGCGCAGCTCGGCCAATCCAGCAGAGGTGGCAAGCTGAAGAACAGAGGGGTCGCGGCGGGAGCGGCGGGGCTCCGCCCCCTCAAAGGCCACGGTAATCGGCTCCAAGTCGGCCCCGTGCCACCACGTCTTGAGGTAGCCCTCTTCAACCCGGAGTTCCAGGTCCACGCCCGGATAAACGCCCCGAAGCCAGGCGGTAGCCGCCCCCCGCACGGTTACGGGGGCCTGACGGCCCAAAATAAACGTCGTCGGGACCCCATCGGGCTGGAGTTCGAGCACCCCCCCTTGAGCGTTGACGTAGCGTTCAGTCCAAACCGCGACGCTGTCGGATTCCCCGGGAATCCGCGCCGCAAAACGAAGTCCGTCCGCCAAAACCCACACCCGAGCCGCATCGACGTTGACCATAGCGAGAACTTCGCGGGGCCATTGTCCGCCGTTGGGCCAAATCACGGGCGACGGCTTCGTTAGCACTTGACCCCCTGCGGACCCGAGTCCGAGGAGGAGCAAAATCAAAAAGCTGAGTGGCCGACGCATCGCGTCGAAGGTACAAAAGGGCCGGGGCCTCGCGTGCGACCCCTGCGCCACCGCGCGAGAAACCTAAAGGCCGTCGTCCCCGAAGTCTCCGGCGGCTTGGCCGTCTGACATCAGGTAAGCCTTGAGGAAGGCGTCGAGCTCGCCGTCGAGCACCGAATCAGGATCGCTGGTCTCCACCCCGGTGCGCACGTCTTTGACGAGTTTGTAGGGGTGCAGCACGTAGTTGCGAATTTGGGACCCCCACTCGATTTTTTTCTTACCCGCCTCGATTTCGCTTCGCTTGGCGTTGCGCTCTTCGATCACCCGTTCGTACAGGCGCGACTTGAGGAGCTGAATGGCCTTCTCCTTGTTTTGAAGCTGCGAGCGCGTTTCGGTGTTTTCGATCACGATTCCCGAAGGCTTGTGGCGCAGGCGAACACCGGTCTCCACCTTGTTGACGTTTTGGCCGCCGGCACCGCTGGAGCGGAACGTGTCCCACTCAATGTCGGCCATGTTCACCTGAATGTCGATGGTGTCGTCGACCAGCGGATACACATAAACGCTTACAAACGAGGTGTGGCGGCGCGCATTGGAGTCAAACGGACTGATGCGGACCAATCGGTGCACCCCGTTCTCGCCCTTGAGGTAACCGAATACGTATTCCCCTTCGATTTCGAGGGTTACGGTCTTCACGCCGGCCACGTCGCCCTCCTGAAAGTTCAGTTCGCGCACTTTGTGTCCGTTGCGCTCCGCCCAGCGCAGGTACATGCGCATCAGCATTCCGGCCCAGTCGCAGGACTCTGTGCCGCCGGCGCCCGCAGTAACCTGGAGCACGGCGCTCATCGTGTCTTCTTCGCCGCTGAGCATGTTGCGGAACTCCATCGTGCTCAGCTGTTCCTCGAGCTGCGCTACTGCGGCATCGACTTCAGATTCTTCGAGTAGTCCCTCGCGGTAAAACTCGACCGAAGCCTCTACCTCGCCCATCTGGGCCTGTACAGCTTCATAGCCTTGAATCCAGTAATTGAGCTCGCGAATCTTGCGCATGGTGAGCTCGGCTTTTTTGGGGTCGTCCCAAAAACTCGGATTGCCCGTCTTCTCTTCTTCGTTGGCGACCGTAATGCGTTTTTCTTCGAGGCGCAGGTAACCTTTGAGGTCGTGGATGCGTTGCTGGTATTCCTTAATTTTCTCGGGCGAAATCATGGCGGCAAAAGTACGCCACCCCCTACCTTCGAACCTATGAACCACCTGACTGCTGATTTTCGATCGGACACCGTTACCCGGCCCACCGAGGGCATGCTGCGCGCCATGGCTTCGGCCCCCGTCGGAGACGACGTGCTGGGCGACGATCCGACCGTCCAACGGCTTGAGGCTGTACTTGCCGAGCGCTTTGGCATGGAAGCCGGGCTCTTCTGCCCTTCGGGAACGATGACCAACCAAATCGCCGTCAAGGTGCACACCCGCCCCGGCGATGAATTGATCTGCAGCAAGTTGGCGCACGTCTACAACTACGAGGGCGGAGGCCTTGCCTTCAACAGCGGCGTGCAAGTCCGCGTGGGGGGAGATGACTACGGACGGCTTACGGCAGACGACGCCGACGCGCTGCTCCAACCCATGGACAACGTGCACGCGGCCCCTACCCGCCTGATCGTGGCCGAAAACACGTCGAACAAAGGTGGCGGTACCACGTTGGGGCTTGCGTCCCTGCGCGAGCTTGGGGCGTTTGCGCGCACCCACCGCCTAGGATACCACCTCGACGGCGCACGGCTCTTTAATGCGTTAGTCGCGGACCGCGAGTCGCCCGAAGACTACGGACCGCTCTTTGACTCCATTTCGATTTGCCTCTCCAAGGGGCTTGGAGCGCCGGTAGGTTCGGTCTTGCTCGGCTCGGCGGCGTTCATTGCGGAGGCGCGCCGCATACGCAAGCGGCTGGGTGGCGGAATGCGCCAAGCCGGCTACCTCGCCGCCGCGGGTCTTTATGCCCTTGACCACCATGTCGATCGGCTGGCCGAGGACCATGCCCGGGCCGCAAGCTTAGCCGCGTTTATTCAGCAGCTCGACTTCGTCGCCGAAATCAAGCCGGCTGCGACCAACATGGTCCTGTTTCGGCTCGTTGAAGATGCCGATGCTGCCGCGCTTTTGGCGCACCTAAAGGCCTCAGGAATTCGCCTGATTGCCATGGACCGGCACTGGCTGCGCGCGGTCCTGCATTACGACGTCGGCGAGCCCGAGCTCAACCGGCTCCGTAGCGCCCTAGCGCGTTGGACTGCCTAGTCCTCTGACCGAAAGGCTTCAAGAGCCGTGCCTCGGTCGTACCCTTTGCGCAAGCACCACTGCACAAACTCCTGTTCGCCGGCAAACGCCTCTTTTTTGCGCAGCAAATACGCGCGCAGTTCGGCTTCATCAAGTTCCTGGAGTCCGACCGCTATACAGGCTGACGAAACCCGCTTGGCCTGAAGGCCCTGGGCGATTTTGCGCGGCCCCCAGCCTTTGATGCGGAATTTCCCGCGGGCGTAGGCACGGGCAAAGCGCTCCTCGCTGAGGTAGCCGTCGTTCATTAGTTCGAAGACTAATTCTGCCTGAGCCTCGGGAAGTACCCCCATGGCAAACAGGCGATCGGCCACTTCGCTGTGGCAGCGCTCCTGAAACGCACAGTAGCGCTGAATGGCCGCGCGAGCGGCATCCAGCGTGTAGGTTTTGGTTCGGGCAAAAGCCATGATGCGAAGAAACAAAAAAGGCGGCCTAAAGCGGCCGCCTTAAACGTATGTAAGCGTTTGTATTAACCGATTTTTTTACCCTCGGCGTCCGCAAAGCGGTACTCCAGCATTTTGAATGCGTCCCGAGAGACCACCTTCAACTTATGTCCGGTAATTCGCGACCACTTAAATTCGTGGGTCTGCCAAAACCAGCCCTGCTTGAGGTACGCCGCCAAAAACGGGTGCACGTGCAGGTAAATGGTTTCGGTATTGCCTTTCTGCTTGCGACCCGCTGTGATTTGCTCGAACTTGTGCTGGAGCGCGTCTATGAGCGTGATCGGGGCGTCAATCAAGGCGTCGGGGTTCTCCTCCTTGGTTTCGATCGCTTGGGCCGGACGCACGCGCTGGCGCGTGATTTCCACCAAACCGAACTTTGAAGGCGGCAAGATCTTGTGGCGCGCACGATCGCTCGCCATCAAATCTTTTAATTTCTCGTACAGCTCGCGGCGGTGTTCGCCTTTGGCCATATCGATAAAGTCGACGCAAATAATTCCGCCCATATCGCGCAAGCGAAGCTGGCGCGCAATCTCTTCGGCCGCCATCAGGTTGACCGCAAGGGCGTGGTCCTCTTGGCTCTCGCCTTTACCCGAACGGTTGCCCGAGTTGACGTCGATGACGTGCATCGCTTCGGTGTGCTCGATGACCAAATAGGTCCCCTTGCCCATGTTCACGGTGCGTCCAAATGCGGACTTTACCTGACGGTCCACGCCGTAGTGCTGGAACACCGGCACGGCCGAGGTGTGAAGCTTAACGATGCTAGCCCGCTCCGGCGCAATGGCCTCCACGTAGCCCTTGATGTCGTCGTAGAGGGCCTCGTGGTCAACTACAATTTGGTCAAAGCTGTCATTGAACACATCGCGCAAGTATGCCGACGCTCGGTCCATTTCGCGGAGCACGCACTTCTTGGGTTTCGCGCCGCGGACGTTGCGGTACAGCGTCTTCCAGCGGCTTACCAAGTCATTGAGGTCAGCCTCAATATCTTCCTGGGTCACTCCTTCAGCAACGGTGCGCACAATTACGCCAAATCCTTTAGGAAGTACACTTTGCACCAACTTGCTCAGGCGCTCTCGCTCTTTGCGATCTCGGATCTTTTGAGAGACCGAAATCCGTCCGTTAAACGGAACGAGCACGATAAATCGGCCCGCAATGGAGATATCCGAAGTAACCCTTGGACCTTTGGTCGAAATGGGTTCCTTCGTGATTTGAACCAGCACCTCATCGCCCGGCTTGAGGAGAACCTCCATGCTTCCGTCCTTCTCGATTTCGGGAAGGATTTCGACTTCAGACAAATCTGAAGTGTACTTACTCTGGCGAACCCGTTTTAGGTAGTTCTGCCAGGTCGGAATTTGGGGGCCTAGATCGTGGTAGTGTAAGAAGGAGTCCTTCTCGTATCCCACGTCTACAAAAGCCGCATTGAGGTTCGGCGCTAACTTGCGCACCACCCCGAGGTACACGTCGCCCACCGAAAACTGCTGTTGTTCGTTTTCAGCGACGAGTTCGGTCAAGCGACCGTCTTGAAGTAAGGCGATGATAGCGTCCGATTCACTGGCTTGAATGATCAGTTCGGTACGCATGATTCAGCCTTTATTTCTTCTTGTGGCGATTCTTGCGTAGGCGCTTCTTGCGTTTGTGGGTGGCCATCTTATGGCGCTTGCGTTTTTTACCGCTTGGCATAACTAAGTCGTTTAATGGGTTATAATACAGGTTCGGATACGGCGGGTGCCTCAGCATCCCCCTCGTTCCAAGAATCGCGCAGCTGTGTTAAGGAACTCAGGTCAGCATTAGGGTGATCCGCGAGGTACTTTGCCACAAATTGCTGGGCTTCGTCGCGGCGACCTAAGTCGGCAAGCGTCTCGGCATACCGCGCAGCGGCCTCGTGGTCGCTCGGGTAGTACTCCAGAATGCTTGCATAGCGGTCCAATGCTCGGTCCAGTTGCCCAGACATGCGCGAAAACTCACCAAGATGAAACAAGCCATCACGGTGTTTGGGATCCTCTTCGACCACCTCGCGGAGCAGGGTGATAGCCTCCATGGGATTCCCAGTGCCCTCCTGAATGAGGCGAACCGCTTCGCGCACCTTGGCGTCCAAAGGGCTTTGCGCCGCCGCCTCAACGTCGGTCGACGTCGAAGTTGGCGAGGTAGGCAACAGCAAAAATGCCAATGCCCCGAGGACAATGGCCGCAGCTGCAATCCATACCGTGCGATTCATTTCGTGGAGGTTGGAGCGTGAATTACTTCACCGGCACGTGCTTCTTCACAGAATCTGCGAAGGTCTTAGCCGGCTTGAATGAAGGAATGTAGTGAGCTGGAATCACCAAGGTGGTGTTCTTTGAAATGTTGCGTCCCGTCTTCTGAGCGCGCTTTTTCAGTACAAAGCTGCCAAATCCGCGGAGGTACACGTTGTCTCCTGACTCCATTCCTCCTTTTACTTCACGCATGAAACCCTCTACTACAGCGAGGACGTCTGCTTTTTCCATGCCAGTGCGGTCGGCAATACGAGATACGATATCTGCTTTTGTCATGATTTTGACGATATAAACGTTTAAGTCAAAGGCTTAAGGGAAGCCTATTTTAGCGGGCGCAAAGATAGTCCCCATTGAAGCACCAACCAACTCAAAATAGCGCGTTTGCGCAAATTCTCTTGCGGTGGTACGACCAGCACGGACGCCCTTTGCCCTGGCGTAGCGAGCGCAATCCTTATGCCATTTGGTTGAGCGAAATCATCCTTCAGCAAACTCGTGTGGATCAAGGGCTACCCTATTGGGAGCGATTCCTGCGCGAGCTTCCAACCGTAGCGGACTTGGCCCAAGCAGAGCCCGAGGTCGTTAAGGGACTTTGGAGCGGCCTAGGCTACTACCGCCGGGCAGACCTTCTGCACCGGGCAGCGCGCTTCGTAGACCAAAACGGGTGGCCCACCGGGTACCGCGAATGGCTTAAGGTGCCAGGAGTTGGACCCTACACTGCCGGAGCTTTGGCATCCATCCTTGACGGCGAGGCCATTCCCGCCCTAGACGGCAATGCATATCGGGTATATAGTCGTTGGTCTAATTGGATGGAGCCGCTAAATACCGCCGCGAGCAAAGCGTTTATAACCGAGTTCGCTGGTGGCCTTATGCCCACCGACCGTCCGGGCGATTTTAATCAGGCGGTCATGGACTTTGCGCAGTCCGTGTGCATTCCGCGCAAGCCGCGATGCAGCGAATGTCCGTTGGCGGAGCTTTGCGCTGCCCGAGCTGCAGGTTCCGCAGCCGACCTGCCGATCAAACGCCGCTCGGCGCGTGTGCTCGAGGAGCATTGGTACTTCGCGATTGGGTACGAAGACGGCCGTTTTGGCCTAGTGAAGCGACCGGAGCATGGTATTTGGTCGGGACTTTATGCCCCTATTTTGTTAGTTGAACCCCTGCATGATCGGACTGCCGAGGTGGTGGAGCACCGACTGAGCCACCGAAAGCTAACCTTGTACATCTACCGAGTCCCAAAGGGCTTTGCGGCCTTCAGCCACTGGCTGAGCGTTGACGAATGGTCCGCGCGCGGCATGCCCCAAGCCTTTGTGCATTGGATGCGCAAATTCGCGTACATTTGACCCCATCGTTAATAATGTACACGTATATCCATGGCAGGTACTCTAAATAAAGTCATGCTGATTGGCAACTTGGGTAAAGATCCCGAAGCGCGCCGATTTGAAAATGGGGGAATGTTGGTGAAGTTCCCAATCGCAACAGCCGAGAACTTCACGGACCGCGAAGGCAACCGAAAAGAAAACACGGAGTGGCACACGATTGTAGTGCGCAGTCCGCGCTTGGCCGAAGTGTGCGAACGCTTTCTGCATAAGGGCGACAAAGTGTTTATTGAGGGAAGGATTCGCTCGCGTCAATGGACCGATGAACACAACCAAACCCGCTACAATATTGAAATTTCAGCGGATTCGATGACGATGCTCGGGCCTAACCCCATGCGCGGTCGCGAAGACGAATATGGCGCCCCCCGAAAGGGCGGCAGTGGCCACGGCAATGGTGGCGGTGCGTACCGCAGCAACCAAGCCAACTCGTCATTCATGAACGATGACGACGACTTCGAAGGCGACGACCAGTACTAAGCCTTGCTGTTGAACCTAGCGCATTGTTTTGGACCCTGACCCTTTACCGAGTTCCTTTTTTATAGCCATTGACGCGGGCGACACTGCGGTCACGTGGATCATTCTGGTGCTTTTATTGGCGGGTTCGTTTATGGCTTCTGCTTCAGAAGTTGCTTTTTTCGCGCTCAGTCCGAGTGAGAAAGATGAACTAGAACGACGTTCAGGCGGCACCAGCGTTTTAGAACTTTGCCGGCATCCGGAATCGCTGCTCGCCACCCTCCTGATTTGGAACAACTTTTTTAACCTGGCCTTTGTGCTAGTATGGGGGCTGTGGATCGGCCAGGCCATCAACGACGGCATGATGGATTGGCTTCGGGCGTTGCTCGAAACGGGTCTCGCTACGGCGGTACTGCTTCTGTTCGGTGAAGTGATGCCAAAGTCGCTTTCAAATCAAAAGCGAATTGCAGTTAGTCTTGCTATGGCCCCGGTGGTTCGCGCGGCAATGGTCGCCGCTCGTCCGTTAGCCAAAAGTTTGATGTTTACCTCTCGCGCACTGAGCAAAGGTGGAATGAAGTCAACTACGGTAACCGTAGCGCAACTTGAAGAAGCACTGGAACTTACCGACAGTAGCGCCACGAACACTCAACAAAAAAAATGGCTGCGCGAAATTGTGCGCTTCGGCTCGACCAGCATAAAGCAGATTTGCACCCCTCGCCAAGATTTGGTGGACCTCAGCGCCGACTCGAACCTTGAAGACGTGCTCAATATGGTGACCGAAAGCGGATACTCGCGCTTGCCTGTATATCAGGAGCAGCGGGATCGCATCATTGGGATTCTGCACTCCAAGGATTTGCTGCCGATGCTGGGGTCAGACCCAACGTCGGCCTGGCAACATTTGATTCGCCCGGCAATGTTTGCTTCAGAAAACATGAAAATCGACGACCTGCTGGGCGACTTCAGGACCAAGAAGATGCACATGGCCGTAGTGGTTGATGAGTACGGAGGCGTTTCGGGCGTCGTGACGCTCGAAGACGTGATGGAAGAAATTGTGGGCGAAATCAACGACGAGTTCGACACCGAAGAACAAACCCACACCCAGCTCGACGAGCGCACCTTCGTGTTTGAGGCGCGCACGCCGCTGCACGACGTGCTCCGCACCATGGATATTGCGCCCGAGGAACTCGAACGCGGCGAGGCAGACACCCTAGCCGGACTGATTTTGGAGCAGCTCGGGCGCATGCCGCACAAAGGAGAAACCCTCGCCGCGGGCCCGATAACCTGGACGGTAGAGGCCTGCGACCGCCGCCGCATTATGCGCGTAAAAGTGATCCGCCATGAAAATTAGCCATGCTCTTTGGAGCGTGGGGGCCGTCGCGGCTTTAGGACTCGCTGCCGCGGTATTTTGGCCTGATTCGGCCTTGGTTCCGAAACCTAAAGGATACCCACGTATCGAAGTGCCCGCGGGCGACGGCGTTGCGCTAGAGGCCCCAGTTCCCTTCAGCTTCACGCACCACCCCAACGCAAACTGGGAAACCCAGCAGCAGGCCGGATGGGGCGACCTAGTGTACCCGTTTTGCCAGGGTCGAGTTCAGTTTACCTATGTGCCGGTGCGCGGAAACCTTGCACAGTTAATCGATGACGCCCACGAGCTCGCGATGAAGCACAGCGTCGCGGCTGACGGCATGAGCCAAATGGTGTACGTGAACGACTCGCTAAAGGTGTACGGAATTTTGTTCCGCATTGGTGGAAATGCAGCCAGCGGCCTTCAGTTTTATGCGACCGACAGCACCCAGCACTTTGTGCGCGGAGCCCTGTATGTGTTCGCGCACCCGAACGCCGACAGCTTAGCTCCGGTGCATCAGTTTTTTGAGGGCGAATTCACGCGCTACCTCGAGACGCTCGAGTGGCGCGGAGCATCAGGCCGGCCTTAGCCACCGCGTCGACGAGCAGCATCCAGGCCCCGGTACTCAGCATCAGGTGGAGCGGTTGAAGTCCGCGCGGCAAGTCCAGGTAGTACAGCGCCGCACCGACAGCGGCTTCAGAACACAGCAGCAGCAGCACCAGCCCCGCCCGCGCACGAAGCCCCGCTCGCCCAGCGGACCGGCGGTAAAGCCAGTACGACAAAGCCAGGAGCAGAAGGCTGGAGCTGCGGTGGATTAAAATTCCCGGCTCGAGCTGGCCCACCCAACCGTCGCGGGACGCGCTGAATCCAAGCTCGTGCACAAGGGCATCAACGCCTTCGCGCACGCCCGTGCCGAGCACCGTCTGACCGAGAAGCAGAGCCGCCAACAGGGCAAATCCGGCGAGCAGGGGTTGGAGTTCGCTCGACCCTTCGGGTGGCTCTGCCCGCCATAAATTCTGCTCCGCCAGGCTGTGCACGTTGCGGAATAGCACGGTCAATAGAGCTAAGAGCACGTAGGCTCCGAGCATGTGGTAGGTAATGTGGTGCGGCACAAGGTTACCATCGACCACAACTTTGCCCAGCCACGCTTCAAAAGCTAAGGTCGCTAGCACGCCGAGCATCGTAATGAACCACCAGGGGTGGCTGCGTAGATACCTCATGCTCGCCGCCGCCGCCAGCAGCACGGGAATGCCGAGGAGCACTCCGAGCAATCGATTGATGAACTCGATCCAGGTGTGAATCGGATTAAAAGTTGCGTAGCTGTGGCGGGTGTACTTCGTCCACAACTGCTCAGAGAACTCGGACTGCGGCGCGTGGTCGGCCTGCGCCACCCAAAACGCCCCGTCGTGCAGCACCATTTGGCCCTGCTGGTAAACCGTTGCGGGGGACCACATCACCTGTTCCGCGCGGGTTGGAGGAATCGCCAAACCAAAGCATTTGGGCCAGTCGGGGCAGCCCATGCCGGAGCCCGTCATGCGCACGACCGAGCCGGCCAGCATCACCAGTAGGTTAAGCACAATGGACCAACGAAGGAAGCGGAGGAGCCAAGGGGCAGAAACAAGCCGTGCATTCATGGCCCTAAAGGTAGCATACCTTTGCGGCCTCATGAATCGTTCTGTCTTGGCCTGGGGGCTTTTTATTGGACTAGTTTTGGTCTGGGGTTCGTCGTTCATGTTGATGAAGATTGCGCTTCAAAGCTTTGAAGCGATTCAAATCGGAGCCATGCGACTGCTGTTTGCTGCAGCAGCCGTGCTCGTCATCTCGCGCAAGCACTTTGGGGAGTTTCGCCGTGCAGATTTTTGGCCGCTGCTGGTGGTGGCGCTCATGGGCAACTCGCTTCCCTACATACTTTTTCCGATTGCTGTAGCCCACGTTCCCTCGGGGGTGGTGGGCGTGGCCAATGCCATGACTCCGGTATTTGCCCTGCTCGTCGGGGTATTGGCCTTTGGGCGGAAACTTCGCCGAATTCAAGTATGGGGCGTAACCTTGGGATTACTTGGGGCAGTGCTACTTATTAGTCCCTGGCGCGCATTGGCACCGGGTCAAGAAATCGATTCAACGTACCTGCTGCTGGCCATTTTAGCCGCCGGCTTTTATGGGGTGAGCATCAACACAATAGGGTCAAAGCTGGGCCATTTATCGCCCCGCGGAATCACCTTGTTTGTCATGCTCCTAACGGTGCCGATGTCGCTCGGAATTCTGGGCGCCACCGAGGTGTGGAACACTGTACGCATGGATCATTTTGGGCCTGCGCTTGCCGCACTCGCCTTTTTGGGCATTGTGGGGACCGGGATCGCCACCGTGCTTTTTAACCGGCTGATCGCCCTGACTACGCCTTTGATGGCTGCGTCAACCACCTATCTAATTCCAGTGGTAGCCCTGGCCTGGGGCGTAGGTATGGGTGAAACCATCCTTGCCCACCACTTTGGCGGAATGGCCGCTATCGTGTTCGGGGTTTACCTCGTCAACAAAAAAGCATAAAAAAAGCCACCCGCCCGGGGCGGATGGCTTTGGTCTTGAGGTAAATCGTGCCGTTTACTTCACGTCAAGTACCGTGGTCTTGAAAATGAGGTCCATTCCAGGCTGAAGCGGCATTTTCGACTCGTGCGGAAACTTGATTCCGCCCACTTCTCGGTAGTCGCTGTAGTCTACGTTGACCACGGCTTTGCCCTGGGGACCTTCTTGCGTGCGGGCCTCGCGCACCCGAAGGCCGGTGGCAATGCTGTATAACTTGACAATCGGATCGCCTTTAGCCTGGGGAATTTCCAACGCATAACAGGGAACGCCGTTCACGTCGACCTTGCTCGCTTGAAGCTTGAGGTCCGCGCGTTCGAGTAAACCCAGTTCGTCGATTAAAAAGCGGTCTGCCATGAGGGCTGCCTTCTCTTCGGCACTCAACTCCTTGGCCTTGCCATTCGCGACTACCGTAACGTTGTCGCCCTCGTAGCGCGTTTCGTTGGCCCCCATCGGAGACGTTTGCTTCTGCACCAAGGTATTGGGGGCGGCAAAGGCCACCTCCGACTTAATGGTTATGCCCATAATGCTCGCCTCCTGCGTCCAATTCACCGACTTCAGCGCGTTGATGCGGTCCATTCCGCCCATAGCCTTAAGGGCGGACTCCACTACGGCCTTGGCGGTGAGCCCTGCGGGTACCGCGTCGAACTTTGGAGCTTCGGCCGGCTTGCCTTCAAAGTCAACGTAGCTGACGGAGTAGCCGAGGCGCTCCAGGGGCTTGGCGATGTCGGCCGCCTTGCCCACAATGCTGATGAGGAGCTTGTCGGCCTTCCAGTACTTCTGGGCTACGCGCTGCACATCTTGCGCCGTAACGGCCTCAAGGCGCTTCAGGTATCCGTTGTAGTAGTCGGCGGGAAGGTTGTAAATCAACGTGTTTCCGGCCATGCTCGCGACGGTTTCGGGGCGCTCCAGCGAGCGACCAAAACCACCAGCGAGGTTGTTTTTGGCGGCGCGGAGTTCGTCAGCGCTCACCGACTCTGTGCGGATGCGGTTGATTTCGAGCAGGAACTGCTCCACAGCGCTGTCGGTCACCGCGTTGCGCACTTCGGCTGACGCCTCAATGATGCTGGTGTAGCGTGAGGTTCCAAACGACGAGTAGGCCCCGTAGGTGTAGGCCTTGTCTTCGCGAAGGTTGCGGAACAACCGACCCGCAGAACCTGCACCCAAGATTTCGTTCATGACGCGCAGGGCCTCAAGGTCGGGATGCCCTACCGGAAGCTGGATGGTGTTGCCGATTTGAATATTGGACTGCACGCTAGACGGGCGGTTGGCAATCTGAATGCTGATTCCGTTGAGGTCCGCTGGTGCAGGAAACGTAGCCTTTTTCGTGAACGCACCCTTCCATCCGCCAAAATGAGCTTCAGCGAGCGCCTTGGCGCGGGCCAAGTCGATGTCTCCGACGATGGTCAGGGTTGCCACGTTGGGCTTCCAGTAGGTTTGGTAGGCCTTCTTGCAGTCCGCTAACGTTATCTGGGCCACACTGGTTTCGGTGGTTAACTCTCCGCTCGGGTGCTTCGCTCCAAACACTCGGGCATTAAAGATGCTGGACTGGATGGCACCGGGGTCGTCCTTTTGGCTTTTTAGCCCTGAAAGGGTCCGCTCCTTAATCTTTTCAAATCCAGATTGCGGCAGTGTAGGTCGCTGAGCAACTTCTGCCGTAAGTGCGAAGAGGTCTTCGGCATACTTGCTAAGTCCGCCTGCGTTCACATTGCTGCCTCCCGTCGCCAAGCGCGCACCAATAAAATCAACTTTTTCGTCAAGGGCCTCTTTCGAGTATGTTTTAGTTCCCTCAGAGAGCAAATCGCCGAGAACCCCGAGCGTACCAGCTTTTGGTCCTTCATAAACTTCGCCCACGTCCATTGTCAATGTGAGTCCCAGTCGCGGAAGTTTGTGGTCCTCAACCAAAAGCACGGTCAGTCCGTTTTTGAGTTGAAACTTTTGGTACTGAGCAATGGTCGGAGTGCGCGCCGGAGCGGCGGTCGGACGGATGCTGCGGTCAAGCTGGGCGCTGGCGGCTACCGTAGCCACGAGTGATAAGGCGATAAAAATGCGTTTCATGGCTTATTGTGCGGATTTGGGCAGGTAGTGAAGTACAACGCGGTTCTCAGGTTTGAGGTAGGTCTTGGCGACGCGCTGAATGTCAGCAGGCGTAACCTGGCGGTAGCGCTCGATCTCGGTATTGACCAGGTTGGCATCGCCGTAGTACACGTGGTAGTTGGCAAGGTTCTCGGCGATACCAGCGACGTTGGAATTGCGCGTGACAAACTCCGATTCCACCTTGTTGAGCAGCTTGGTGAATTCCTTATCGCTCAGGGGCTCGTTCTGCATTTTAGCAATCTCTTCTTCCATGGTCGTCATGAGGGCTCCCGTGGTCGCGGCGCCGTTGGCGAGGGCCAAGGCAATGAACACGCCTTGGTGCTCCATGGCAAACGGAAACGCGGCAACCTGGAGGGCGCTTTGGTCTTGGTCGACCATGCGCTTGGAGAAGCGGGAACTCGGTCCGTCGCTCAACGCCGTGGTAAGCATTTGAAGGGCGTAGGCATCAGGATGCGTTTCGCTCACCATGCGGTAGCCCGCAAAGACGGCGGGGATTTGGATGTTGTCGTAGATGGTGTCTACGATTTCACCGCCGAGGGGCGGCTCGTAGGCACTGGGGCGCTGCACTGCCGGACCCTTGGGAATGTCGGCAAAGTACTTTTGAATAATGGCCTTGGTTTGGGCCACATCAATGTCTCCAGCAATCGACAGGGTTGCGTTGTTGGGGATGTAGTACTTTTTGTAAAAGGCCATGAACTCGTCGAGCTTGGCCGCGTTCAGGTCCTCCATTGAGCCAATCGGAACCCAACGGTAGTTGTGTTGCTTGAAGGCGCGCTTGAACATTTCGCTCAAGAAGCTGGCGTAGGGCTGGTTGTCGACGCGCTGGCGCTTTTCTTCTTTGACGACTTCGCGCTGGGTGTCTACACCTACCTGGTCGATTTTGGCATGGAGCATGCGCTCTGCTTCCATCCAAAGTCCGAGCTCAAGTTGATTCGACGGCAGCAGTTCGTAGTAAAACGTGCGGTCGTTGCTCGTATTGGCATTGAGGGCACCCCCGTTGGACTGAATGAGCTGCATGTACTCTCCGCGTCCGATGTTGGCGGAGCCTTCGAAGAGCAGGTGCTCAAAGAAGTGCGCGAATCCGGTACGGGTGGGAATTTCATCTTTGGAACCCACGTGGTACAAAACCGAAACCGCGACCAGCGGGTTGCTGTTGTCTTGGTGCAGGATCACGTGAAGGCCGTTGGGCAGGTCGTAGGATTCGTACTTGATCTGCGCGCTCAGCGGCTGGGCCACGGCGGCGAGGACAAGTGCGAGTCCGAGAAAAGAGTGCTTCATGTCAATTAATTGGTAAAGGAGGTCGAAGATACGATGGGGTTAGTTGCCGCGCGGACTGGGTATCTTACATGCACTGCTTAAAATTGTTTGCAGCACGCGGCGCTTGAAGTCGCGATTTTTATCCTATCTTTGCAGCCCCTAAGAAAATTCGTTATGTACGCAATTGTAGAAATAGCAGGGCTGCAGTACAAAGTGCAAAAAGATCAGCGCGTGTACGTGAACCGCTTGGCAGGCCAAGAAGGCGAGTCGATTTCATTCGACCGCGTTTTGTTGGCTGACGACAACGGAACCGTTAGTGTTGGCGCCCCCGTTATCGAAGGAGCTGTAGTTTCAGCTACCCTTCTCAAGCACCTTCAAGGTGACAAAGTGATCGTGTTTAAAAAGAAGCGCCGCAAGGGCTACGAAAAGAAAAACGGTCACCGCCAAGCCCTTAGCCAAATCGTGATCACCGACATCAGCTTGTCGGGCGCGAAGAAGAAAGCGGCCGCGAAAAAAGTTGAAGCTGCCGAAGAGGTAGCTGCAGAGCCCAAAAAGAAAACCACCAAGGCAGCCAAAACTGAGGCAGCCGAATAATTTGATCAGACCATGGCACACAAGAAAGGTGTAGGTAGTTCCAAGAACGGACGCGAGTCAGCTTCGAAGCGACTGGGTGTGAAAATCTTTGGTGGTCAACCCGCTGCGGCCGGTTCCATCATCGTTCGCCAGCGCGGTACCCAACACAATCCCGGCACCAACGTTGGGATTGGCAAGGACCACACGCTCTTCGCCCTGAGCGAAGGAATCGTGGAGTTCCAAAAGAAAGCCGGAAACAAGAGCTACGTTTCGGTCGTTCCCTTTGCAGAGGGCGGCGAGGCGTAATTTCGTTTTACCCGAGTTACCGACCCCCTGAAGCTTCGGCGCCAGGGGGTTTGTAGTTTTGTACCTATTCAACACTATGCTTAGTTTATCCACCCTTCGCACCCAACCCGAGGCCGTCGTTGCCGCGCTGGCCAAGCGCAACCTCGACGCCAAGCCGGCCGTGGAGGCCTTGCTCGCTTTGAACGAGCAGCGCCGGAGTATTCAAACCGAGACCGAAACCCTGCAGGCCGAGGCAAACCGCCTCGCTAAAGAAATTGGTGGCCTCATGCGCGACGGGCGCAGCGCCGAAGCCGAATCGGTCAAGGCGCGCACCACCGAAATCAAGGGCCAGATACAGTCGCTGGCCGCGGAGCTCGAACAGCTCGAGGGTCAAGAGCGCGAGCAACTGCTCCGCCTGCCGAACATGCCCCACGCGAGCGTGCCGGCCGGAAAATCGGCCGATGACAACGTAGTGGTCGCCGAATGGAGTCCTGAATGGTCGCTGGCGGCGGATGCCGTTCCGCACTGGGACCTCACCGAACGCTACAAGCTCATTGATTTTGAACGCGGAGTTAAAGTAACCGGCGCCGGATTTCCGTTTTACACGGGCAAGGGAGCCCGGCTGCAGCGGGCCCTGATTCAGTTCTTCTTGGACTACAATACCCAAGCGGGCTACCTCGAGGTACAGCCTCCGCACTTCGTGAATGCCGCTTCGGGATACGGCACCGGGCAGCTTCCCGATAAAGACGGCCAGATGTACCACGTGGGCGAGGACCAGCTCTACGCGATACCGACCGCCGAAGTGCCGGTGACCAACATGCTGCGCGACGAAATTCTGCCCGAGGCCGAGCTGCCCGTCAAGCTGACGGCCTACAGCCCCTGCTTTCGCCGCGAGGCCGGATCCTACGGAAAAGACGTGCGCGGACTGAACCGCCTGCACCAGTTTGACAAGGTCGAAATCGTGTGCGTCGAGCATCCCGAGAAGTCGTATCAGCGACTTGACGAAATGGTGAACCACGTGGCCCAGCTGCTGCAGGCGCTGGAGCTGCCGTACCGCGTGCTGCGGTTGTGCGGCGGCGACATGGGCTTCACGTCTGCGCTGACCTACGACTTTGAAGTGTGGTCCGCGGCCCAAGGTCGCTGGCTCGAGGTGAGCTCGGTGAGCAACTTCGAAACGTTTCAAGCGAACCGCCTGATGCTTCGCTACCG
>Ga0194115_10001479_pt1 | contig 30092 bp, 23 predicted proteins | sample TA2MahsurfametaG_3_FD_148656 | JGI IMG/M metagenome (GOLD analysis project Ga0194115, IMG submission 148656) | Freshwater microbial communities from Lake Tanganyika, Tanzania - TA2015002 Mahale S4 surface | ecosystem: Environmental > Aquatic > Freshwater > Lake | place: Tanzania: Lake... | reverse complement strand
GAGCCCCCCGCTGGGCAGCCGGAACCCCAGTCCGAGCCGCAGCGCGCGCCTGCAGCCGTGGCCCCAGCGGAAGATGCCGGCCCCATCGCCGCCGCCCCGCCGGAGCCGAACCCGGAACCAGCACTGGCGCCCGAGCCCGACCCCGAGCCCGTTGCTGAGCAACCACAACCACAGCCTCAGCCACAGCCACAACCCCAGCCGCAGCTCGCAGCAGCGCCAACAGCGCCAACACCAGAGTCAGCGGTTCCCCCCGCGCCAGCCACGCAGGACAGCGCCGCTGAGCCGCCGGTTGAGCCGCTGCAACCGAAGCAAGCGCCCCAAGCGGAGCAGCCGGCGCCTGAATCAGCGCCGGCACCGGCACAGGCACCCCAGCCCTCGCCCAGCAACCCCGAGCGGCTGGCCCCGAGCACCAGCCTGGCGGGCTCGGCGCGCGATCAGGTGCGGGCCGATGGCTCGCTGCTGCAGCCCAAACCGCGCGGCCCCCTGGCCGGCCTGCGGGAGAAGCTGGGGGGATGACAGAACCGCTGATCTGGGGATTTGGCCTCAGCCCCCAGGCCGAACCCCTGCTGCAGCGGCTGCTCGGGGCGGGCCTGATCACCCGCGTGGCCCTGCCGCCCGATGGTGAACGCTGGCAAAGCGGAGAACTGAGCCTCTTCCTGGGCGCCACCTGGCCCCAGTGCCGGGCCCTGGTGGCGGTGGGGGCCTGCGGCGCCATCACCCGGCTGGTGGCACCCCTGCTGCACCACAAACACCACGACCCCGCCGTGGTGGTGCTGGATCCGGAGGGGCGTTATGCCGTGCCCCTGCTGGGGGGCCACGGCGCCGGTGGGGAGGCCCTGGCCCAACGCATCGCCGCCCTGCTGGGGGGCGATGCGGTGCTCACGGGTGCCAGCGCCGCCGCCGGCCAGGTGGCCCTCGATGGCTTCGGCGCCCCCTGGGGCTGGCGGCGCGGCGGTGGCGATTGGAGCGCCCTGATGAAGGGGATCCAGCGGCAGCAACCGCCGCAGCTGCGCCATGAGCACGGCAACGGCCGCTGGCAGCAGCTCCCCGGGCTGCAGGGCCTGCGCGCTGGCCCCGCGGCAGCGCCCCTGGTGGTGAGCGTGGAGCGGGGGGCCGGCTGCCGCTGGCACCCCCCCGCCCTGTGGCTGGGGATCGGCTGCGAACGGGGCACCAGCCTGAGCCTGCTGGAGCGTCTGCTGGAGCAGGGGCTGGCGGCCCAGGGGCTGGCGCCGGAGGCGGTGGCGGGGCTGGCCAGCGCCGATCGCAAGGCCGATGAGCCGGCCCTGCTGGAGCTGGCGGAGCGCCGCGGCTGGCCGCTGCGCTGCTTCAGCAGCGCCGAGCTGGCGGCGGTGGCGGTGCCCAACCCCTCCGCCGCGGTGCTGGCGGAACTGGGCACCGCCAGCGTGGCGGAGGCGGGGGCACTGCTGGCGGCCGGCCCCGGCGCCCAACTGCGCCAAACCAAACGGATCGAGCGGGCTGAGGCGGGGGAACAGGGGGCCGCCACCCTGGCCATGGCCCAGGCCCGGCAGCAATGGGCTCCGCAGCGGGGGCAGCTGCACCTGATCGGCAGCGGCCCGGGCAGCCTGGAGCTGCTCACCCCCGATGCCCGCGCCGCCCTGGCGGAGAGCTGCATCTGGGTGGGCTACGGGCTCTATCTGGATCTGCTGGAGCCGCTGCGGCGCCCCGATCAACTGCGCAGCGACGGCACCCTCACCGAGGAGCGGCAGCGCTGCCAGGAGGCCCTGGAACTGGCCTGCCAGGGGCTCACCGTGGCGCTGGTGTCGTCAGGCGACAGCGGCATCTATGGCATGGCGGGCCTGGCCCTCGAGCAGTGGATGGCCCTGGCGGAGCCCGACCGCCCCCGTTTCAGCGTCCACCCGGGCATCTCGGCGCTGCAGCTGGCGGCGGCCCGGGCCGGAGCCCCCCTGATGCACGACTTCTGCACCATCAGCCTCAGCGATCGACTCACCCCCTGGGAGGTGATCGAGCGCCGGCTGCGGGCCGCCGCGGCCGGCGATTTCGTGGTGGCGCTCTACAACCCCCGCTCCCGCGGCCGCGACTGGCAACTGGCCCGGGCCCAGGAGCTGCTGCTGGAGGGCCGGCCGGCCACCACCCCGGTGGTGCTGGCGCGGCAGCTGGGACGGGCGGAGGAGGCGGTGAGCCTGCACAGCCTGGGCAACCTGCCGGTGGAGCAGGTGGACATGCTCACCCTGGTGCTGGTGGGCAACAGCAGCAGCCGGGTGGACGGGGGGCGCATGGTCACCCCGCGGGGGTATCCCGGGGCTGAACTCAGCTGAAAGTCGGGATGACAGGATTCGAACCTGCGGCCCCTTCGTCCCGAACGAAGTGCGCTACCAAGCTGCGCTACATCCCGATGGGCGGAGTGTAGGCGATGGGGGTTCAGGCGCCTTCCTAGAGTTGACATCCCACGGATGCCCCCGGGCCCGCTCCCACCCTTGCTCAAACCCGACTGGCTGCGCGTGAAGGCTCCCCAGCGGGAACGCATCGGTGAGGTGGCCGACCTGCTGCTCGACCTCAAGCTCAACACGGTCTGCCAGGAGGCGAGCTGCCCCAACATCGGCGAGTGCTTCGCCGGCGGCACCGCCACTTTTTTGATCATGGGGCCGGGTTGCACCCGGGCCTGCCCCTACTGCGACATCGACTTCGACAAGAGCGTGCGGGCGCTCGACCCCACCGAACCGCAACGGCTCGGCGAAGCGGTGGCCCGCCTGGGGCTGCGCCATGTGGTGATCACCTCAGTGAACCGCGACGACCTCGAGGACGGCGGCGCCAGCCAGTTTGTGGCCTGCATCGCGCAGGTGCGCGAGCGCTCCCCCCTCACCACGATCGAACTGCTGATCCCGGATTTCTGCGGCAACTGGAGCGCCCTGGCCACCGTGATGGACGCCGCTCCCGATGTGCTCAACCACAACATCGAAACGGTGCCGCGGCTCTACCGCAAAGCCCGGCCCCAGGGGATCTACGAACGCTCCCTGGAGCTGCTGCTGCGGGTGCGTCAAGGCTGGCCGAAGGCCTACAGCAAATCGGGGTTGATGGTGGGCCTGGGGGAAACCGATGCCGAAGTGCTGTCGGTGTTGGCCGACCTACGGCAACACCAGGTCGACATCGTGACCATCGGCCAGTACCTCTCCCCGGGGCCGAAGCATCTGCCGGTGGATCGCTTCGTAACGCCCGAGCAGTTCGAGCGCTTCCGCCGCCACGGCGAAACGGAGCTGGGGTTCCTGCAGGTGGTGAGCTCACCGCTCACCCGCAGCAGCTACCACGCCGGCGAGGTGCAGCGGCTGATGGCCCAGCACCCCCGTTAGGGATCGAGCAGAAACTCCGCCTGCAGGGCCTGGGCCTCCGGGGCATCGCCGAGGCTGTCGATGCGGGCGTTCACCAGGCTCACCGGAGCATCAAGGCGGGCGCAGTGGTGCAGAAAGGCCACGGCCATCTGCCGGGCCATCAGCTGCTGCATCTGCTGGGCGAATTCGGGGGGCATGCGCTGGAGTGCGTCTGCCGAAACCCTATGGAGCGCCAACGGCGCTGCCACGGGGGCCAACCGAACCCGGCGGTGGGGCGAACCGCCCCGGCCGGGGGAGGCCCGAACCCCACGGGCGGCAAACCGGACAGGCCCGGCGGCGAGGGGCCTCAGGCGGCCACGGCCTGGCGCTCGGCGAGCCCCAGGTTGGCCTTTTCGCTGGGGGGCACCAGCAGGCGGAAACGGCCCTTCCAGCTGGGCCAGTCGGCCAGGATGGCGGCGGCCTTGCTGCTGCCGGTGGCCTTCAGGTGGGCCTCCAGCAGCGGCTTGAGCAGGGCCTCCTGCTCGGGGGTGGTGAGCCCGCAGACGGCCACGATCTCGGGGTTCACCCGCTCCGCCAGGCGGCCGTCCTCATCGAGCAGGAAGGCCACGCCGCCAGTCATGCCCGCGGCCAGGTTGCGGCCGGTGCTGCCCAGCACCACCACCACACCGCCGGTCATGTATTCACAGCAGTGGTCGCCGGCCCCCTCCACCACGGTGCGGGCACCGCTGTTGCGCACGGCGAAGCGCTCTCCGGCGCGGCCCAGGGCGAACAGCTCGCCACCGGTGGCGCCGTAGAGGCAGGTGTTGCCGAGGATCACCTGGCTGCCGGGGTCATGGCCACCGGCGGGGGGTACCACGGTGATACGGCCGCCATTGATGCCCTTGCCCACGTAGTCGTTGGCCTCCCCCACCAGGCGCACGTTCATGCCCTGCAGCACAAAGGCCCCGAAGCTCTGGCCGGCGGCCCCCTCAAAGGTGAGATCCAGCTGGCCGCGGAAGCCGGTGTTGCCGTGGCGGGCCGCCAGTTCACCGGCCAGGCGAGCACCAACGCTGCGGTCGGTGTTGACGATCGGCAGGGTGCGGGCCAGGTGGCCATGGCCCTCGAGGGCCGCCATCAGCTCGGCGTCGGCCAGCAGTTGATCCTCAAGGATCACGCCATTGCCATGGGCAGCGGTGTCGTGCCGCAGCCAGGCGCGGTCGGCCGCCGCCGGGATCGGATCCAGCAGGCAGGAGAGGTCGAGGGCCTGGGTTTTGGCCAACGGCACCGAACGGGCCTGCAGCAGTTCGGTGCGGCCGATCAGGTCTTCGAGGCGGGCCACGCCGAGCACGCTCAGCAGCTGACGCACCTCCTCCGCCACGAACAGGAAGAAGTTCACCACGTGCTCCGGCAAGCCGGTGAAGCGCTTGCGCAGGGCCTCCTTCTGGGTGGCCACCCCCACGGGGCAATTATTCGTGTGGCAAACGCGGGCCATGATGCAGCCCTCGGCGATCATCGCGATCGACCCGAAGCCATACTCCTCGGCCCCCAGCAGGGCCGCGATGATCACATCCCAGCCGGTCTTGAGGCCGCCGTCGGCGCGGAGCAGCACCCGCTGGCGCAGGCCGTTCTCGAGCAGGGCGCGGTGCACCTCCGTGAGACCCAGTTCCCAGGGGCTGCCGGCGTGCTTGATCGAGCTCAGCGGGGAGGCCCCGGTGCCACCATCGTGGCCGGAGATCTGAATCACATCGGCGTTGGCCTTGGCCACGCCGGCGGCGATGGTGCCGATGCCGATCTCCGCCACCAGCTTCACGCTCACCTTGGCGGCGGGGTGCACCTGGTGCAGGTCGTGGATCAGCTGGGCCAGATCCTCGATCGAATAGATGTCGTGGTGCGGGGGCGGCGAGATCAGCGCCACGCCGGGCTTGCTGTTGCGCAGCCAGGCGATGTAGGGATCCACCTTGGGGCCGGGCAGCTGGCCGCCCTCACCGGGCTTGGCCCCCTGGGCCACCTTGATCTCCAGCTGCCGGCCACTGCGGAGGTATTCAGGCGTCACGCCGAAACGGCCGGAGGCGATCTGTTTGATGGCCGAGCAGGCGGTATCGCCGTTGCGCAACCCCTTGAGGGTGGGGAGGGTGGCGGAGTGGCCATCGCCATCCACATCCGTGAGCAGGCCGAAGCGGGCGGGATCCTCACCGCCCTCGCCGCTGTTGCTCTTGCCGCCGATGCGGTTCATGGCGATGGCCAGCACCTCATGGGCCTCCCGCGACAGGGCCCCGAGGCTCATGCCACCGGTGCAGAAGCGGCTGCAGATGCTCTCCACACTCTCCACCTGATCCAGGGGCAGAGGCGTGGCGGCGGGCTTGAGCTCCAGCAGGTCGCGCAGGGCGGTGACCGGCCGATGTTCCAGGAGGGTTTTGTAGGTGGAGAAGTGGTCGTAGCCCGGGCCCGCTTCCACGGCGGCATGCAGGGCCTTGGCCATCTCCGGGCTGTTGAGGTGGTACTCGCCACCGGTGCGGTATTGCACGAAGCCCATGAATTCGAGCTTGCTGCGATTGAGCTCCGGATAGGCCTTGGTGTGGAAGCTGAGGGTTTCGCTGGCCAGCTCCCGCAGGCTCAGGCCCGCCACCCGGCTGGTGGTGCCCTTGAACGCCACTTCGATCAGATCGGCGCCGATGCCGATGGCCTCGAAGATCTGGGCGCCGTGGTAGCTGGCCAGCAGCGAAATGCCGATCTTGGAGAGGATCTTGCGCAGGCCATCCTCCAGGGCCTTGCGCACGTTGGCCTGCACCACATCGGGGGTGAGGGCCGGCAGCTTGCCGCGCTCAATGTTGGTTTGCACCTTGGGCTGGGCCAGCCAGTGGCGCGCCGTTTCCCAGGTGAGCCAGGGGCAGACGGCGCTGGCGCCGTAGCCGATCAGGCAGGCCAGGTGATGGGTGCTCCAGCACTGGGCCGTCTCCACCACCAGGGAGGTCTGCAGCCGCAGGCCCAGGTTGAGCAGGTGGTGGTGCACCGCCCCCACCGCCAGCAGCGGCGGGATGTAGGTGGTGGTGGCATTGATGCCGCAGGGCTGACCCTGGCCGTCGGTGCGATCGGAGAGCACGAGGATCGGACTGCCGGCCCGCACGGCCGCCTCGGCGGCCCCCTTCAGGGCCGTCAACGCCGCCTCCAGCCCAGCGGGGCCAGCGGTGATCGGCATCAGGGTGGAGAGGGTGCTGCAGGCCAGGCCCTGCTGGGCCACGGCGGCCAGCTCCGCCTCGTTGAGGATCGGGCTGCTGAGGTGCAGCACCGATGCCGCCGCCGCCTCGGGGCGCAGCGGTGAGCGGCGCTGGCCCAGGTGCATCTCCAGGCTCATCACCAGCTTTTCCCGCAGCGGATCGATCGGCGGGTTGGTGACCTGGGCAAACCGCTGCTTGAAGTAGTCGTACAGCAGGTGGGGCTTGTCGGAGAGCACCGCCAGGGGGATGTCATCCCCCATGCAGTAAGTGGGCTCCTTGGCGGCGCCGGCCATGTCCTCGATCACCAGATCGAAGTCCTCGGCGGTAAATCCATAGGCCGTCTGCAGCTGCAGCAACGCCAGATCGCCCAGCTGGCGCTCCTGGGCCCAGGGGCGGGCCCCCAGGCTGCGGCGGTGCTCGGCCAGCCACTGGCCGTAGGGATGGCGCTCAGCCACCTCCTGCTTCACCTCCCAGTTGCGCAGCAGGCGCCCCTGTTCAAGGTCCACCGCCAGCATCTGGCCGGGGCCGAGGCGCCCCTTCTCCACGATGCGGCTTTCCTCCAGCTCCACCACACCGGTTTCCGAGCCCATCACCACCACGCCGTCGTTGGTGATGCAGTAGCGGGCGGGGCGCAGGCCGTTGCGATCCAGGGTGGCCCCCACGCTGCGGCCATCGGCGAACACCAGCAGGGCCGGGCCATCCCAGGGTTCCTGGGTGCAGGCGGAGTACTCATAAAAGGCCTGGATGGCGGGCTTATCCGCCAGCTCGGGCTGGTCGCGGAAGGCCTCCGGCACCAGGGTCAGCAGGCTCTCGGTGATCGGCCGCCCGCTGCGCACCAGCAGCTCCAGGGTGGCGTCGAGGTTGGCGGAATCACTGAAGGCCGGGTTCACCACCGGCTTGAGATCGGAGGCGGCCTCACCCCACACCGCATCGAGCTCGGCTTCGGACGCACGGGCCCAGTTGAGGTTGCCCAGCAGGGTGTTGATCTCACCGTTGTGCCCCAGCAGCCGCATCGGCTGGGCCAGGGGCCAGCGGGGCAGGGTGTTGGTGCTGAAGCGGCGGTGGTACACCGCGAAGCTCACGGCGAAGCGCTCGTCGCGCAGGTCGCCATAGAAGGCGGAGAGCACCTCCGAGCGCACCATGCCCTTGTAAACCACGGTGCGGCCGCTGAGGGAGGCGAAATAGAGATCGCCGGGGCCGGCACCCCACACCTCACGGGCCCGGTCGCCGCAGCGGCGGCGCAGGCGGAACAGCAACGCCTCCAGGGCATCACCGCTGCTGTCGGCCGCCAGCAGCCATTGCTCAATCACCGGCGCGGTGCCGCGGGCCAGGGGGCCCAGCACGGCGGGATCCACGGGCACCTCGCGCCAGCCCAGGCTGCGCAGACCCAGGCGCTCGGCCTCCTGATCACAGAAGCTGCGGGCCTGCTGGCGCCGCTCGGCATCGGCCGGCAGGAACACCATGCCGAGGCCACGGCTGGCGGCGCCATGACTGGCCGCCGCGGGCCACACCGCCTCCAGGAAGCTCCAGGGGATGCCGCAGAGCACGCCGGCGCCATCACCGGAATCGCCATCGCCACCGCAGCCGCCACGGTGCTCCATGCAGTCGAGGCCACGCAGGGCCTGCGTGAGCAACCAGTGGCTGGCCTCACCCTTCAGGCTCGCCAGAAAACCCACACCGCAGGCATCCTTCTCGCCAACCACAGCCGCGGGGGCCGGGGTGTCGCAGTGGGGCCATTCAGGGCGAGGGAACAGCGACATAACCCGGCGACTACCTGGAGTAAGAGGCCAGCGCGATAACGAAGCGTCCCTCTGGCCTGGCGGTGCAGCGGCCCCAGCGGCTGGCTCAGCCGTTGGGCGCAAGCAGGGTGCACAGGGTGATGGCCGATCTCGCCCGGCCGCAAGGCCGCGCTGGCAAAGGTCGATCCTAAAAGCAGGCCCGGCCATCCCGCCCCGGGGAACGCCGCTACCGTGGCCGCACCTGTGGTGGCGCACCCATGGCACCCCTGCCAGCGCTGGTGGCGCTGCTGCCCGGGATCCCACTGCTGCCGCCCCCAGCCCTGGAGCCCGGGCCGCCGGCGGCCCGCAGCCAGCCGGGCGGCCAGCCCCTGCCCCAAGGCCGCGCCCAGGGGGAGTGGCTGGAGATCAACGGCTGGCGCCAACGGGCCCGCTGGCGCCTCGAAGGCGGGGAGCTGTGGCTGCCGCTGGAGGTGCTGGACGGCCAGCTGGGGGTGAGCCGCAGCCCCGCCGGCGCCGATGGGCTGGAGCTGGAATGGTTCGGCGTGCGGGTGCTGGTGCCGCCGGGCCAGCAGCGCAGCCTCGACGACGAAGTGGCGGTGCCCACCACCCGGCTGCTGCGGGCCCTGGGGGTGTCGATCGCCCACCGGCAGGGCACCCTGCAACTGGCGCTGCCCGCGGCTGAGCTGTTGGCCATCCGCAGCCGTGACCAGGGCCTGGGGCTCCGGCGTGTGGTGCTCGACCTGGCGGCCCCGGCCCTGGTGCGCAGCGGCGATGGCCGCCTGCAGCTGGCGATCCGCACCAACGCCGAGCAGCTGCGGCAGCTGCGCGACCTGGGGCTCGACCCCAGCGACAGCAACGGCTGGCTGAATCTGCGGGCCGGCGAAGCCCGCCGCCTGAGCCTGGCCTCCCCCTGGCGGCTGGTGCTCGACCAGCCGCTGGACACGGCGCCGAAGGCCGCCGAACCCCCACGCCCCCAGCGGGATCCACGGCTGGTGGCCCTGCAGGCGCAGGGCCTGCAGCTGCAGCGCCAGATTGTGCGCAGCGGCGACCAACAGCTGCTGATCAACAGCGTGCAGCTCGATCCGCGCCAGGTGCCGCTGGAGCTGCGCCCCCTGCAGCGCCCCTCGGGCATGCAGGGGCTGAGCAGCCTGCCCCAGCTGGCCCGGCAGGGGCAGGCCCTGATCGCCATCAACGGCGGCTACTTCAACCGCGTCAACCGGCTGCCCCTGGGGGCCGTGCGCCACCAGGGGCGCTGGCTCTCCGGCCCGATCCTCAACCGCGGCGCCATGGGCTGGGCGCCAGGGGAGCTGCCCCGGTTCGATCGGCTCAGCCTCGAGGAGAGCGTGGAGGACAGCCAGGGCCAACGCTGGCCGATCGGCAGTGTGAACAGCGGCTATGTGCAGAAGGGCCTGGCCCGCTACACCGCCGACTGGGGGCCCAGCTACCAGCCGATCACCGGCACCGAAATGGGGGTGCTGGTGCGGGGCGGCCGGGTGGAGCAGCGCTATGAACTCGGGGAGCTCGGCGGCGGCGTGCCCCTGGTGGCCGGCGACCTGTTGATCGTGGCCCGCGGGGGCAGCAGCGTGCCCTGGCAGCCGGGGGAGGGGTTGAGTCTGCGCAGCCGTGCCAGCAGCCCCCTGGGGCTCAAGCCCCACGTGATGGGCGGCGGGCCGCTGCTGCTGCAGGACGGACGCGTGGTGCTCCATGGCAGCGCCGAGGGGTTCACCCCGGGGTTCCTGCAGCAGGCGGCCCCGCGCACGGTGGTGGGCAGCGACGGGCGCCAGCTGTGGCTGATCACCATCCAGGGGGTGAACGGGCCTGGGCCCACCCTGTGGGACACCGCGCAACTGCTGCGCCAGCAAGGGCTGGTGGATGCCCTCAACCTCGATGGCGGCAGTTCCACCGGCCTGGTGGTGGCGGATGTGCAGACGGTGATGGGCCGCGGTGTGGCGGCGGCGGTGCACAACGGCCTGGGGCTGGTGCCGCTCCCACAGCGCCCCTGACCCAGCCCTGACAAACTGACCCGCACGATCCCTTCCCCGCGATGCCCAAGGGCCATGGCCTGCAACTGACGGCCGCCGCCGCCGCCGAATTGGGCCGACAGGCCGCGGTGGCGGGAACCCCCGGGATGATGCACCTTGATCTGGTGGATGGGCAGTGCGAGCGCTGGGTGATCCGCATCCGTCCCGGACGGCTGGCCGGTGAACCGGTGGCCCGCGCCGACGGCATCACCCTGTTTGCTCCGGCCGATCAGAGCGAGCGGCTGACGGCCCTGGAGCTGGACTACCGGGGCGACCTCAGCGGCGGCGGCTTCCTGATCCGCAGCCCCCAGCCGTTGCGCATCTGCGCCTGTGGGGCTTCCTTCAGCCCCACCCCTGAACCCATGGCCGAAGGGGTGCCGGCGACAAAGTAATGTGGCGGATTGTCGAAAACGGTCGGCCCGCCGACCTGCTTGGCCCTGGGCCATGCTGCGACGACTCTCGAAACCCATCGGCCCTCGATGCCCACGATTCAGCAGCTGATCCGCAGCGAGCGGCAGCGCCTTACCCGCAAGACCAAGTCGCCCGCCCTGCGCGCCTGCCCTGAGCGCCGTGGTGTCTGCACCCGCGTGTACACCTCCACCCCCAAGAAGCCGAACTCGGCTCTGCGCAAGGTGGCCCGTGTGCGCCTGACCTCCGGTTTCGAAGTGACGGCCTACATCCCCGGCATCGGCCACAACCTCCAGGAGCACTCCGTGGTGATGATCCGCGGCGGCCGTGTGAAGGATCTGCCCGGTGTCCGCTACCACATCATTCGCGGCACGCTCGATACCGCCGGTGTGAAGGATCGCCGCCAGTCGCGCTCCAAGTACGGCGCCAAGACCCCGAAGGATTGATCCGCTGATCCCCCCTCTTTCTTCCTGACACCCGAACTCCAGGTTTATGTCCCGCCGCAATGCCGCTGAGAAGCGCCCGGTTCTGCCGGATCCCCAGTTCAACAGCCGTCTGGCCTCGATGATCGTGGCCCGGCTGATGAAGCACGGCAAGAAGTCCACCGCCCAGCGGATCCTGTCGGATGCCTTCTCGCTGATCGGTGACCGCACCGGTGCGGACCCCCTGGAAGTGTTCGAAACCGCCGTCAAGAACGCCACCCCCCTGGTGGAAGTGCGTGCCCGCCGCGTGGGCGGCGCCACCTACCAGGTGCCCATGGAGGTGCGTCAGGAGCGCGGCACCGCCATGGCCCTGCGCTGGCTGGTGAATTTCTCCCGCGCCCGCAACGGCCGCAGCATGGCCCAGAAGCTGGCCGGTGAACTGATGGATGCCGCCAACGAGGCCGGCAGCGCCGTTCGCAAGCGGGAAGAGACCCACAAGATGGCCGAGGCCAACAAGGCCTTCGCCCACTACCGCTACTGAGGCGGTTGATCGGGGCCCTGGGCGGGGCCCCGCTGCAGCACGGGTCGGCCAAGACCGACTTGTAGAGTGACGCCCGCTTTTTTGTTGATTACACCCTTCGGAGACCTGCCCCGTGGCTCGCGCCTATCCCCTAGAACGCGTCAGAAATATCGGTATCGCTGCTCACATTGATGCCGGTAAAACCACCACCACGGAACGGATCCTGTTCTATTCCGGTGTGGTGCACAAGATCGGCGAGGTGCACGACGGCGCCGCCGTGACCGACTGGATGGCCCAGGAGCGTGAGCGGGGCATCACCATCACCGCGGCCGCCATCTCCACCAGCTGGCGCGATCACCGCATCAACATCATCGATACCCCCGGCCACGTGGACTTCACCATTGAGGTGGAGCGCTCCATGCGTGTGCTCGATGGCGTGATCGCCGTGTTCTGTGCCGTGGGCGGCGTGCAGCCCCAGTCGGAAACCGTGTGGCGCCAGGCGGACCGCTACAACGTGCCGCGCATGGTGTTCGTCAACAAGATGGACCGCACCGGCGCCGACTTCCTGAAGGTCTACGGCCAGATCAAGGATCGCCTCAAGGCCAACGCCGCCCCGATCCAACTGCCGATCGGCGCCGAGGGTGAGCTCAGCGGCATCATCGACCTGGTGAAAAACCGCGCCTTCATCTACAAGGATGAGCTCGGCAAGGACATCGAGGAGACCGACATTCCGGCCTCCATGGCCGATGAGGCCGCCGAATGGCGCGCCAAGCTGATGGAAACCATCGCCGAAACCGATGAGGAGCTGATTGAGCAGTTCCTCGACACCGGCGAACTCACCGAAGAACAGCTGCGCAAGGGCATCCGCGAAGGCGTGCTGAAGCACGGCCTGGTGCCGATGCTGTGCGGCTCCGCCTTCAAGAACAAGGGTGTGCAGCTGCTGCTGGATGCGGTGGTGGACTACCTGCCCGCTCCGGTGGATGTGCCCCCGATTCAGGGTCTGCTGCCGGACGGCACCGAAGCGGTGCGCCCAGCCGACGACAACGCCCCCTTCAGCGCCCTGGCGTTCAAGGTGATGGCCGACCCCTTCGGCAAGCTCACCTTCGTGCGCATCTACTCCGGTGTGCTGCAGAAGGGCAGCTATGTGCTCAACTCCACCAAGGACAAGAAGGAGCGCATCTCCCGTCTGATCGTGCTCAAGGCCGACGACCGCGAAGAGGTGGACGAACTGCGGGCCGGCGACCTCGGCGCCGTGCTGGGCCTGAAGGACACCACCACGGGCGACACCCTCTGCGTGGATGCCGACCCGATCATCCTGGAATCGCTCTACATCCCCGAGCCCGTGATCTCGGTGGCCGTGGAGCCCAAAACCAAGGGCGACATGGAGAAACTCTCCAAGGCGCTGCAATCGCTGTCTGAAGAAGATCCCACCTTCCGGGTTCGCACGGATCCGGAAACCAGCCAAACCGTGATCGCCGGCATGGGCGAACTCCACCTGGAAATCCTGGTGGACCGCATGCTGCGGGAGTTCAAGGTGGAAGCCAACATCGGCGCACCTCAGGTGTCCTATCGCGAAACCATTCGCGGCAGCGCCAAGGGTGAGGGCAAATTCGCCCGTCAGACCGGTGGCAAGGGCCAATACGGCCATGTGGTGATCGAAATGGAGCCCGGCGAGCCGGGTTCAGGGTTCGAATTCGTCAACAAGATTGTTGGCGGTGTCGTGCCCAAGGAGTACATCGGACCGGCGGAAGCCGGCATGAAAGAAACCTGCCAATCCGGTGTGATTGCAGGGTTCCCCATGATCGATGTCAGGGTCACCATGGTGGACGGGTCCTACCATGATGTGGACTCCTCGGAGATGGCGTTCAAGATCGCCGGCTCCATGGCCTTCAAAGACGGCGTCAAGAAGTGCAACCCTGTGCTGCTTGAGCCGATGATGAAGGTGGAGGTCGAGGTGCCCGAGGATTACCTCGGATCCATCATCGGCGACCTCTCCTCCCGGCGCGGCCAGGTTGAGGGTCAGTCCGTCGAAGACGGACAATCCAAGGTCCAATCCAAGGTCCCTCTGGCCGAGATGTTCGGCTACGCCACCCAGCTCCGATCCATGACCCAGGGTCGGGGTATCTTCTCGATGGAATTCAGCCATTACGAGGAAGTTCCTCGCAATGTGGCAGAAGCCATCATTTCAAAGAATCAGGGTAATTCCTGATCTTTAACGCAGTACCACTTACCCACCCGATTCTTTTTCATCATGGCTCGCGAGAAGTTCGAAAGGAACAAACCCCACGTCAACATCGGCACCATTGGCCACGTTGACCACGGCAAAACCACCCTCACCGCCGCCATCACCAACGTGCTGGCCAAGAAGGGTATGGCCAAGGCCCAGGCCTATGACCAGATCGATGGTGCCCCTGAGGAGCGCGAGCGCGGCATCACCATCAACACCGCCCACGTTGAGTACGAGACCGATGGTCGTCACTACGCCCACGTGGACTGCCCGGGTCACGCCGACTACGTGAAGAACATGATCACCGGTGCCGCCCAGATGGACGGCGCCATCCTGGTGGTGGCCGCCACCGACGGCCCCATGGCCCAAACCAAGGAGCACATCCTCCTGGCCAAGCAGGTGGGCGTGCCCGCCCTGGTGGTCGCCCTCAACAAGTGCGACATGGTGGACGACGAGGAGATCCTCGAGCTGGTGGAATTGGAAGTGCGCGAGCTGCTGAGCAGCTACGACTTCCCCGGCGACGACATCCCCGTGGTGAAGGTGTCCGGCCTCAAGGCCCTCGAGGGTGACTCCGAGTGGGAAGGCAAGATCGCTGAGCTGATGGAAGCCGTGGACGCCGGCATCCCCGAGCCCGAGCGCGAAATCGACAAGCCCTTCCTGATGGCTGTTGAGGACGTGTTCTCGATCACCGGTCGCGGCACCGTGGCCACCGGCCGCATCGAGCGCGGAAAGGTGAAGGTGGGCGAAACCGTGCAGATCGTGGGCATCAAGGACGTCCGCGAAACCACCGTCACCGGTGTGGAAATGTTCCGCAAGCTGCTCGACGAGGGCATGGCCGGCGACAACGTGGGTCTGCTGCTGCGTGGCGTGCAGAAGGAAGACATCGAGCGCGGCATGGTGCTGGTGAAGCCCAACTCCATCAAGCCCCACACCAAGTTCGAGGGTGAGGTGTACGTGCTGAAGAAGGAAGAAGGTGGCCGCCACACCCCCTTCTTCGCTGGCTACCGCCCGCAGTTCTACATCCGCACCACCGACGTGACCGGTCAGATCACCGCGTTCACCGCCGACGACGGCTCCAACGTGGAAATGGTGATGCCGGGCGACCGCATCAAGATGACCGGTGAGCTGATCTGCCCCGTGGCCATCGAGCAGGGCATGCGCTTCGCCATCCGCGAAGGCGGCCGCACCATCGGTGCCGGCGTGGTCTCCAAGATCATCGAGTGATCCTGAAGCGGCTTCGGCCGTGATCTAGGTTCAAGGGGTGAGGGGGCAACCCTTCACCCCAACCGCACCTCGACAATCCAGCTGCTCCAGGCTTCCGCAGCAGTGCTGCAGGACAGCCCGATCCCTGTTCCATTCCCCTGCCATGTCCACCGCCATCGCCCAGCAGAAGATCCGCATCCGCCTGAAGGCGTTTGACCGCCGCATGCTGGATCTCTCCTGCGAAAAAATCATCGAAACGGCCGACCACACCGCTGCCACCGCAATCGGCCCGATCCCCCTGCCCACCAAGCGCAAGATCTATTGCGTGCTGCGCTCGCCCCACGTGGACAAGGACTCCCGCGAGCACTTCGAGACCCGCACCCACCGCCGGATCATCGACATCTACAGCCCCTCGGCCAAAACGATCGACGCCCTGATGAAGCTCGATCTGCCCAGTGGTGTGGACATCGAGGTGAAGCTCTGATCTTCGGATCAGGGATCCCTTCAGCCAACCCCGCCCGAACCGGGTGCTTCCGCAGCTGGATGCCCCAAACCCCCTGGCCCGCCTTCACCGGCGGGCTTTGTTGTGGGCGCGGCCAGCCCTGGCCATGCCTAGGATTTCGCAACTCCAACCCTCAGCCGGACCTCGACGACGTGACCCAACTGGCTGTGCGCGAACTGCCGCTGTTCCCGCTGCCGGATGTGGTGCTGTTCCCCCAGGAGGTGCTGCCGCTGCACATCTTTGAGCCGCGCTACCGGATGATGCTGCGCACGGTGCTGGACAGCGACCGGCGCTTCGGTGTGGTGCGCTGGGATCCCCAGGAGGGGGCCATGGCGGAGGTGGGCTGCTGCGCGGAGATTCTCCAGTGCCAGACCCAGAACGACGACCGCAGCAACATCGTGACCCTCGGCCAGCAGCGCTTTCGCCTGCTGGAGGTGGTGCGGGAGGCCCCCTTCAAGGTGGGGCTGGTGAGCTGGATTGAAGACGACCAACCCGACAACCACGACGCCCTCAGCCAACTGGCCTCCGAGGTGACCAGCGCCCTGCGGGATGTGGTGGAACTCACCGGCAAATTGATGGGCAAGCCCACCTCCCTGCCCAACGACCTGCCCGATCTGCCGCGGGAGCTCTCCTTCTGGATCGGCTCCCACCTGGGGGGCCCGGTGGCCGACCAGCAGCAGGCGCTGCTGGAGATCACCGACACCCACGAACGGCTGCAGCAGGAGTTCGAGCTGCTGGATGAAACCCGCCGCCAGCTGGCGGCCCGCACCGTGCTGCAGGACACGCTCCGCGACCTCCACGGCGACGATGACGGCGAGCCCAACGCCGAGGCCGAAGACGGCGGGGAGCGCTGAGGCCGTGCTCTCCACCCTGTGGCTGATCGCCCTGCTGGTCGGGGTTGGGCTGGTGGCTGGGCTGCTGCTCTGGGCCCGCCGCGACCGGGCCTTCGCCAGCACCGCCAGCGTGGCCGAGGCCTACGACCGCTGGACCGATGACCAGCTGCTGGAGCGGCTCTGGGGGGAGCACGTGCACCTGGGGCACTACGGCGAGCCGCCGCGGCGCCGGGACTTTCGCCGGGCCAAGGTGGACTTCGTGCACGAACTGGTGCGCTGGAGTGGGCTGGATCAGTTGCCCCCCGGCAGCCGCGTGCTCGATGTGGGCTGCGGCATCGGCGGCAGCGCCCGGATCCTGGCCCGCGATTACGGCTTTGAGGTGCTGGCCATCAGCATCAGCCCCGGCCAGATCGAACGGGCCCGGCAGCTCACCCCCGCCGGCCTGCCCTGCCGCTTTGCGGTGATGGATGCCCTGGCCCTCGAGCTGCCCGATGCCAGCTTCGATGCGGTGTGGACCGTGGAAGCCGGCCCCCACATGCCCGACAAACAGCGCTTTGCCGATGAGCTGCTGCGGGTGCTCAAACCCGGGGGCCTGCTGGCGGTGGCGGATTGGAACCGGCGTGATCCGGCCGTTCAACCGCTTTCGGCCCTGGAGCGCGCCGTGATGCACCAGCTGCTGGTGCAGTGGGCCCACCCGGAATTCGCCAGCATTCCCGGCTTCCGCCGCAACCTGGAGACCAGCCCCTGGGCCACCGGCCTGCGGGTGGACACGGCCGATTGGAGCCGCGCCACCCTGCCCTCCTGGATCGATTCCATCCTCGAGGGGGCGCGGCGTCCGCTGGCGGTGCTGGGGTTGGGGCCCCGGGCCGTGCTGCTGGGGCTGCGGGAGACCCCCACCCTGCTGCTGATGCACTGGGGCTTCGCCACCGGGATGATGCAATTCGGCGTGTTTCGAGCCCGCAAACCGGCCGCAACCGCCGCGGCCTGAAGTCTCAGGGCGTCTCGAGCTGGGTGATGGGATAGGCCCCGAACACCGCCAGGTGCTCGCACAGGGGCTCCAGCTCCCGCAGGGCCTGGTGCAGCGGCTCAGGGCCCAGGGGAAGCTCCAGGTCCACAAAAAAGATGTATTCACCCATCTCACGCTTGGAGGGGCGCGATTCGATGCGGCTCATGTTCAGCGCCAGCTGGGCGAAACAGCCGAGGGCCTGCAGCAGGGCCCCGGGCTGGTTGTTGTGCAGCGAGAAGGCCAGGCTGGCCAGGGGCCCCTCGAGGCTGCGCTCACCATGGCGCAGCAGCAGAAAGCGGGTGCAATTGCCCGGCACGTCGTTGATCGGATAGGCCAGCACCTCCAGGCCGTGTTCCTGGGCCGCCTGCCGCGAGGCGATGGCGGCGCGGAAACGGCTGCCGGCCACCATGCGGGCGGCCTCGGCGGTGGAGCTGGTGGGCAGCTGCAGGGCGGCCGGCACCTGATCGGCCAGCCACTGGCTGCACTGGGCCAGGGCCTGGGGGTGGGAGAGCACCTCACTGATGCCATCCATCGGCCCACTGCCCAGCAGCGCATGGCGGATCGGCAGCACCACCGCCCGGGCCACCCGCAGCTCGGGATGCTCCCAGAGGGCATCGAGGCAGGCGGTGACACCCCCCTCCACGGAGTTCTCCACCGGCACCACCGCCGCATCGCAGTGGCCGTCGGCCAGGGCCTTCACCACCGCACGGATGCCCATCTGGGGCACCAGCTCCGGCTCGGGGATCTGCTCAAGGGCCGCCAGCCGCTGGGCCGCCTGTTCGCCATAGGTGCCCACCGGGCCGAGGAAGGCGATGCGCATGGGGCAGAACAGGCCGTGCTGCTTAGGATCATGCCGCCCCGGCTGCCCCCCGATGCCCCTGGCCTTCAGCGCCTGCCAAGGGTTGCAGCTGCCGGTGAAGCGCCATGCCGAACGCCTGGGCGCCTACCTCGATGACGAGGAGCGGGTGATCGGCGCCCTGCTGGAGCCCCAGCAGCTCAGTGGCCTCGGGGATGGGCGCTACCGCTACACGGTGACGCGCCTGCAGGTGTTCCAGCTGCAGATCCAGCCCGTGGTGGATCTGGTGGCCCGCCGCAGCCCCAACCGCATTGAGCTGGAGGCGGTGGATTGCGCCCTGGAGGGCCTGGGACTGGTGGACGATTTCCAGCTGACGCTGCACTCGTGGTTGGAGGCGGATGCCGACGGCCTGCACGGGGAAGCCACCCTGGCGGTGAGCGTGAGCCAGCCCAGCCTGCTGAAGCTGATCCCGGTGGGGGTGCTGGAAGCCACCGGCCGCTCCCTGCTGGCGGGGATCCTGCTGGGCATCAAAACCCGGGTGGGCCAGCAGCTGCTGGAGGATTTCGAGCAATGGCGGCAGCTCAGCCCCCCGGACTGAGCTCAGGCGGCAAGCAACGGCGGCGGCAGCACCTTGCCCAGGAAAGATCGACGGTGCAGGGCCGTGGGCCCCAGCTCCAGCAGGGCCGCACGGTGTTGGGCGGTGCCATAGCCGGCGTGGCGCTCCAGGCCATAGCCCCCATGGCGGGCCGCCAGCCGTTGGATCAAGGCATCGCGAGCCTGCTTGGCCAGCACGCTGGCGGCCGCAATCTCCAGGCAGTGGCTGTCGCCGCGCACCACGGTCTGCTGCGGACCGGGCCACAGCCGCAGGGGCAGCACCCCATCCACCAGCACCAGCTGGGGGGCCGGGGCCGGCAGGCGCTGCAGGGCCCGCAGCATGGCCCGCTCGGTGGCGCTGCGGATGCCCACCGCATCGATCTCCCGGGCCGAGGCCTGCCCCAGGGCCCAGGCGCCGGCGTGCTGCTCAATCAACGGCACCAACTGGCCCCGGCGGCGGGCGGTGAGGGCCTTGCTGTCGGTGAGGCCGGCGGCCGCCAGGGGATCGCGGCCGGCCGCCGGCAGGATCACGGCGGCGGCGAACACCGGTCCGTACCAACAGCCCCGGCCCACCTCGTCCACCCCAGCACAGCGCAGGCCTGCACCGAGCGGGGTGGCCATGGGTTCAGACCGCTGCGGAGGAGCGGCGCCGCCTGCGGCGCGGTTCGCCGTTGTCGTCGGTGTCAGAGTCCTCCGGTAGCACCACCGGCTCAGCCGCCAGCACCGGTTCGGTGACGGTGACGGCCACCGCGGGGGTGGCGGTGGCACCGCCGCGGGAGCGGCTGCGGGTGCTGCGGCCGCCGCGGCCATTGCTCACCGGTTCGGGCTCGCTCAGCTCGGGCGGCAGGGTCACCGGCAGGGGTGTGATGTCCACCGTCACCGGCAGGGGGGCCGGCTGGCTGTCCGCCTGGGGGGCCGGAGCCTCGGCGGCGGCGGGGGCCGCCTCAGCCGCGGCTTCAGCGGCCTGGCCGCCACGGCCGCGGCGGCGGCGGCGGGGGCCGGCGGCCGCCAGCTGCTGACGGGCCTCCTCCAGCACGGCTTCGGCATCGTCGCCGGGGCGCACCACCCGCACCACCAGGTTGTCGGTGCTGGGCACGGAATCGAGCAGCAGCGCGGGGTTCAGCCCCAACCAGCCGTACACCAGCTCCTGCTCGGGCTGCATCGGCACCGCCACCAATTCCGCCTCCGGCCGCCGCGGGGCGGATTCAGCGGCGTCGAGGGCCGCCTCATGGGACTGCCCCGGGGCGGCAGCGCTGCCGTTGAAGCTGTCGTTGAGGGGCGGCAGCTCCGCCAGCTCGGCGGCGGCACGGCCACCGCGACCACCGCGGCGGCGGCGACCGCCGGACCCCTCGGAACCACTGGGGCTGTACACCTCGGCCCGGGCTGAGGCGGCGGAGCGCACCAGGCCGGGGGCGGCCGCCAGGGGCAGCAGGCTGTCCTTACCGGGCAGCACCGCCACGTGGCCGAGGCCACCGCAGCTGGGGCAGGCGCGGCCGAACAGCTCATAGATGTTCTGGCCCTGGCGCTTGCGGGTGAGCTCCACCAGGCCCAGTTCGGTGATCTGGGCGATCTGGGGCCGGGCCGCGTCGTGGCGCACGGCGGCAGTGAAGTGCTCCAGCACCTGCAGCTGGTCGCGGCGGGACTCCATGTCGATGAAGTCGATGATCACCACCCCACCGATGTTGCGCAGCTTCAACTGGCGGGCGATTTCCGTGGCCGCCTCGGTGTTGGTCCACAGCACCGTCTCGCGGGCATTGGCGGAGCGGGTGAACGAACCGGAGTTGACGTCGATCACCGTGAGGGCCTCGGTGGGCTCGATGATCACGTAGCCGCCGGAGGGCAGATCCACACGGGGTTTGAGGGCATCGCGGATGGCCGCATTCACCTTGAACTGCTCGAGGATCTCCGCCGGTTCGGGGTGGAGCTCCACCTGCACCTGGGCCTGGTCCACCCCCAGGAAGGCCTGCACCCGGGCGACGCCATCGGCGCAATCCACCACGATCCGCGCCACCTCGGGGTTGAAGTGGTCCCGCAGGATGCGATGGATGAAGTCTTCGTCGCGGTTGAGCAGCACCGGCGGGCTGGCGGTTTCGGCGGCGGTCTGAATCGCCTCCCACTGCCGCAGCAGGGCCTCGAGGTCGTCGATCAGCTGCTCTTCGCTCACCCCCTCCGCCTCGGTGCGCACCAGCAGGCCGGCACCGGGGGGCTTGATCAGCACCCCCAGGGCCCGCAGGCGGTTGCGCTCGCTTTCAGCGTTGATCCGGCGCGAGATGCTCACCCCCTGGCCGTGGGGTTGCAGCACCAGAAAGCGGCCGGGCAGGGTGAGGTTGCCGGTGAGGCGTGGGCCCTTGGTGCCGGTGGGCTCCTTCATCACCTGCACCAGCACCTTCTGGCGGGGTTCCAGCAGCTCGGTGATGCCCACCGTGCCCTTCTTCAGACGCAGGGGGCCCAGGTCGGTGACATGGATGAAGCCGTTCTTTTCGCCTTCGCCGATGTTCACGAAGGCGGCGTCAATGCCCGGCAGCACGTTTTCCACGGTGCCGAGGTACACATCGCCGATCTGGTAGCGGCCCTGGGCCACCACAAGTTCATCAACGCGGTCATCGGTGAGCACAGCGGCGATCCGCAGCTGCTCAGCGATGACGATCTGTTGGGGCATGGAAGGTCAGACGATGACCTGCCAGGGGCAGGCCGGGATGGGTGAAGCGCAAGGGCGGCTGATTCCCGCAGACCACGTGCCGATGGGGGCCAGGCATCGCCGATGCCCAACCTGGGAAACACGTGCGGCGTTGGAAGAACTCAGGCTGAGCAACGCAGGGGATGCGACTCGGACGGGAGACGGGAGGGAGAGACAACCCTGATCAACAGGGCAGACAGGGAAAGCCGGGAAATCGGGCGGATTGCGCGAGTGGAGAGATCATTCGGAGCACACCACCGGAGGGCGGCGCCACCGAAGGCGGAACGGAAGCGGAATGGCGATGGATGGTCCGGGCGGGGCCTGGAGCATTCACCGGGGCAAGTTCCGGGGCCTGAACCGGCAGGGAGCTGCTGGTCGAGCGGCGATAGGGCGCGGAAACCGGGAAATGGGAATCCGTCTTAACGGAGCCACAACGGACCGCCTTCAGGAAGCGAATTCAAGAAAGCTGTTGCGGAAACCCATCCGGGCCGGTGAATCCCTGCGGCGTGATCGGGTCGTGATCAGTCGGAGAGAGCGGGCCGGAGGAGCGATCCAGCGAGCCAGTAATCAGGCCGCAGATCTGCCGTCTGAATTGAAATTAGCACGGCTGATTGGGCGTATCAGCGTCTGGCTCCAGCTGCAGCGCCAGGCGCCCCAACCGCACCAGATCCAGGGGTGTCCCCAGGCGTTCCGCAAACCAGTGCTGCAGTTGCTCGGGCCGCAGGCTGCGGCCGGTGGGATCCACCGCGGCCTGCACCTGCACGGCGACCTGGCCTGGCTGATCACCCGCCTGCAACTGCAGCCCCTGAAGAAACGGGCGGCAGTCCCGTTGCCGGGGCCGGCCCTTTTTGTCGGTGTCGTGCCAGATCCAGCTGTCGGCGGCCAGCAGAGCCTCGGCAGCGCCCTGCCAGAGCGGCAATGGAAGCGGAGGGCCGGCCGTGGGCTGCAGCACCAGGGCCCAGTGGGAGGCCACGATCCGCTGGGACAGGCTGGGGCCGGACACCGGCACCTCCAGCACGCTCTGCAGCTGGAACTCGGCCGGCAACTGCCCCTGCAGGGCGGCACGGGCCTGCTCGGCGGGCAGCGGCTGGGCGAATTCCACATCCATCCATTCCCCGTGCGCCTCCACCCCAAGGGGCAGGGCCAGGGCGAACTGCACCCGCGGCAGGGGGTGGAATCCACCGGTGAAGCTCACGGGCAGCCCCGAGCGGCGCAGGGCCCGCTCCAGCAGCCGCACCAGATCCAGGTGGCTGAGCAGCACCAGGGAGCCGGTCTTGCTGAAGCGGAAGCGCAACCGCTGGGCCCGCTCGCTGGCGGGGGCCCGCTGCGGGGTTTGGGGCGGAATCGGCGGCGGCGGCACCACCACGTTGTGGCCGAGCTCCGGGCCACACACCCCGCAGCTGCTGCAGCCCTCAAAGGAGCAATCCGGCACCACCGCCGCCGCCAGGGCCCGTTGCAGGTCTTCGGCCAGCCAGGCCTTCTCCACGCCGGAATCGATGTGGTCCCAGGGCAGGGGCTGGCGGCAGAAGGCCGCCAGATCATCGGGATCCATGCCCTCCGCGGCCCTCCACTCCCCCAGCTCCAGGGCCCGGTAGCGCCCCCCGAGCCCGGCCGCCTCGATGGCGGCGGTCCAGGCGCCGTAGGTGCGCTCCGCCGCCTCAAACCAGGCATCCAACCCGGCGCCGGCGCGCCAGGCGGCCTCGATCACCGGCGCCAGGCGGCGATCGCCGCGACCCACAAAGTCCTCCATGGCCGAGAGGCGCACATCGGTGACATTCGTCTTGATGCCGCGCAGACGGCGCAGGGCATCCCGCAGCAGCTGCTGACGGCGCTGGAATTCCGCCGTGCTGACGCTGTGCCACTGAAACGGCGTGTGGGGCTTGGGGGTGAAGTTGCTGATGGTGAGGTTCAGCTCCAGCCGCCCCAGATCCCGGCATTGCTGCTGCAACCGCGCGCAGGTGTCGGCGATGCCCAGCACATCGGCGTCCGTTTCCCCCGGCAGGCCGATCATGAAATAGAGCTTGATCTTGCGGTAGCCGCTCTCCATGGCGGTGCGGATGCCCCGCAGCAGCTCCGCATCGGTGAGCCCCTTGTTCACGATGTCCCGCAGCCGCTGGCTGCCGGCCTCGGGGGCGAAGGTGAGCCCGGCCTTGCGGGTGCCCCCAAGGATGTGGGCGATGTTGCTGTCGAAGCGATCCACCCGCTGGCTGGGCAGGGTGAGGCTCACGTTCTTGTCCGCCAGGCGGTTGCGCAGCTCCACCCCCACGGCCGGCAGGGCCAGGTAGTCGGAGCAGCTCAGGGAGAGCAGCGAAAAATCGGAGTAGCCGGTGCGCTCCATGCCGGTTTCGATCGCCTCGATCACCGCCTCGGGCTCCACATCACGGGCCGGGCGGGTGAGCATCCCGGGCTGGCAGAAGCGGCAGCCGCGGGTGCAGCCGCGGCGGATCTCCACCGTGAGCCGGTCATGCACCGTTTCGATGTGCGGCACCAGCCCCATGGCGTAGTGCGGCATCGGCGTGGCGGTGCGGCGCAGCACCCGCGCCGGGATGCCCGGCTCGAGCGGCACCAGGCTGACGCCATCGGGGCCCGGGCCATAGAGCGCCGGCACGTACACCCCTGGCACCTGGGCCAGGTCGATCAGCAGCTGGCGGCGGCTCAGGCCGGCGGCCTTGGCCTCAGCCACCACCAGGCCGATCTCCGGCAACACCTCCTCGCCATCGCCGAGCACGACGAAATCGAAGAACGCCGCAAAGGGTTCGGGGTTGCTGGTGGCGGTGGGGCCGCCGGCAAAGATCAACGGCACCGCAGCGGGATCCCCCAGGGGGAGGTCACCCCGATCGGCGGCGCGGATGGGGATCCGGGCCAGCTCCAACATCGAGAGGATGTTGGTGGCCCCCAGCTCGTAGCTGAGCGAAAAGCCGAGGATGTCGAAGGCGGGCAGCGGCCGGCGGCTCTCCACCGCAAACAGGGCATCGCCGCGGGCCCTGAGCCGCTCCGCCAGGTCGGGGCCGGGCAGGTAGCTGCGGTCGCACAGCTGCCCCGGAACGCGATTGAGGATCGAATAGAGAATGATGTGGCCGGTGTTGCTGGCCCCCACCTCGTAGATCTCGGGGTAGGTGAGGGCCCAGCGCACGCCGGCGGCGGCCCAGGCCTGATCCCAGTCACGGGGCTGCACCCCCAGCTCATTGCCCAGGTAGCGGCCCGGCTTGGCGATGCTGCGGTCCACCAGGGCGGCGAAGTCCACCGGGCTGGCAACGGTCACGGGGGCCCACGGCGTGGCGATGCCTTGATCGTATGCAGCACAGGGCCGGCGCCATAGGACAATCCGCCCAGTTCAACGGGGCCCGATCGGCCCGCAGCGGTGATGGCCCTGGTCAACGGCAACTACCTGAAGCTCAAGGCGGGCTACCTGTTCCCCGAGATCGCCCGCCGGGTGAAGGCCTTCAGCGAGGCCAACCCGCAGGCCCCGATCATCCGGCTGGGCATCGGCGATGTGACCGAACCCCTGCCGGAGGCCTGCCGCACGGCCATGAAGGCGGCCATCGATGAGATGGGCACCCGTGAGGGCTTCCATGGCTACGGCCCCGAGCAGGGTTATCTGTGGCTGCGGGAGGCGATCGCCCAGCACGATTTCCAGGCCCGCGGTTGCTCGATCAGTGCCGAGGAGATCTTCGTCTCCGACGGCTCCAAGTGCGACAGCGCCAACATCCTCGACATCCTGGGGGAGGGCAACCGCATCGCCGTCACCGACCCGGTGTACCCGGTGTATGTGGACAGCAATGTGATGGCGGGGCGCACCGGCGATGCCGATGCTGCCGGCCAGTACGGCGGCCTCACCTACCTGCCCATCAACGCCGACAACGGCTTCACCGCCCAGATCCCCAGCCAACCGGTGGATCTGATCTACCTGTGCTTCCCCAACAACCCCACAGGTGCGGTAGCGAGCAAGGCGCAGCTCAAGGCCTGGGTCGACTACGCCCGCGCCCACGGGGCACTGATCCTGTTCGATGCGGCCTACGAGGCCTTCATCCAGGACCCCTCCCTACCCCACTCGATCTATGAGATCGAAGGGGCCCGCGAGTGCGCCATTGAGTTCCGGTCGTTCTCCAAGAACGCCGGCTTCACGGGCACCCGCTGCGCCCTCACCGTGGTGCCCCGCGGCCTGATGGGCACCGCCGCCAACGGCGAACGCGTGGAGCTGTGGGGCCTCTGGAACCGCCGCCAGTGCACCAAGTTCAACGGGGTGAGCTACATCGTGCAGCGGGGCGCCGAAGCGGTGTATTCACCCGAGGGCCAGGCCCAGGTGAAGGCGCTGATCGCCTTCTACATGGAGAACGCCGCCATCATTCGCCGCGAGCTCAGCGCCGCCGGTCTGGAGGTGTTTGGCGGCGAACAGGCCCCCTACGTGTGGGTGAAGACACCCGCCGGGATCGACTCCTGGGGTTTCTTCGATCTGCTGCTCAGCCAGGCCCACGTGGTGGGCACCCCCGGCAGTGGGTTCGGCGCCGCCGGCGAGGGCTACTTCCGCCTCTCGGCCTTCAACAGCCGCGCCAACGTGGAGGAGGCCATGCGCCGCATCCACGCCGCCCTAGGGGCGGCGGCAGCCGCTTGAACGCCTACCTAAAGTCAATCCTCGTCATGCCGGAGCTCGCCATGATGATTCGATCCACCCAGACCCCCAGCCGCGAGAGCGGCGGAGCGGCGGTGATGGAGAAAGCGCCGGAGCGGGTGCGCAAGCCCTCCCCCCGCTACAAGGTGCTGCTGCACAACGACCCGGTGAACACCATGGAATACGTGGTGGGCACGCTGCGGCAGGTGGTGCCGTCCCTGAGTGAGCAGGACGCCATTGCCGTGATGCTTGAGGCCCACAACACGGGCGTGGGCCTGGTGATCGTGTGTGATCTGGAGCCGGCGGAGTTTTACTGCGAAACCCTGAAAGCCAAGGGGCTCAGCAGCACGCTGGAACCGGAGCAGTGATGGCTCCCGCCCCGGCGCCGCGGCTGCACTGGTGGGGAACGCTGCTCTATCCCCTCGGCCTGGTGGCGGTGTTTCTCGGGGGCCAGCTGCTGCTGGGGCTGGTGGGTGTCGCGGCGGATCAGCGGGCTGCGCTGGCGGCGGGGCCGGCGGTACTGGCCCTGGTGCTGAGCCTGCCCTGGCGCCTGCGGCGTTGCTGGGGCAGCGCCCATCCCTGGCGGAGCCTGGGGGTGCGGGCCCCGCTGCCGGCCGTGGCCAAGGCGCTGCTGCGGGGATTGATCAAGGCGGCGGGGCTGCTGGCCCTGGTGCTGCTGGGCCTGGGGGCCCTGGGGCAACTGCGCTGGCAACCCCAGCTCTCGGCTGGCCTGGTGCTCAATGGCCTGGCCCTGGGGCTGGGGGTGGGGTTCGCCGAAGAATTGCTGTTCCGCGGCTGGCTGTTGGGGGAACTGAGCCTGCTGTTGGGGGCCCAGCGGGCCCTAGGGCTGCAGGCGGTGCTGTTCAGCCTGGTGCACACCCGCTTCAACCTGCCCCTGGGGCCGCTCCTGGCCCTGCTGGGGGGGTTACTGCTGCTGGGGCTGGCCCTGGGGCTGCAACGGCGCGCCGATGGCCAGCTGCTCTGGGGGGCCGTAGGGCTGCACGGCGGCCTGGTGGGGGGCTGGTTTGTGCTGCAGAGCGGGGTGGTGGCCGTGAACCCCACGGCACCGGCCTGGCTGATGGGGCCTGCGAATCCGATTGGCGGGGTGCTGGGCTGGCTTGGGCTGGCGCTGCTGCTGCTGGCCCGCCGCCGCTGGTGGCGGCCCTAGCGCACCGCCGTGGCCAGGGCCGCCCGCCCCTCCACCGGGGCCCGCAGGGCCTGCTCCAGCGGTGCAGCGCCGTAATCCCGCTCCAGCAGGTCGATCACCGTGCGGCCGAAGTCGGCCGGGTTGCGTTCAAAGGCCTCCAGGCAGATGCGCCCGAAGGTGCTGCCCATGGGCTCGGGGTTCCAGAGCAGCTGGCGGGCCGTCCAGGGCAGCATGCTCATCGGGTTGTAGCCGGGCTGGATCAGGCCCTGTTCGAAGCCGTACTGCTCCAGGTGGGTGTGGGGCTGCAGGCCGATGAAGAAGATCGCCGGCTCCACCTTGTCGGCGCCGAAGATCCGCTCCAGTTCCCGTTGGTAGGCCACGGTCTGGCGGATTGTCTCGGGGCGCTCGTCGATCACGTTGAACGAGTAGTTCACCGACACGTGGGCCCGGAAACCGGCCCGTGCCAGCAGACGGCAGTTCTCCAGCACGGTGCGCAGGTTGTAGCCCATGCGCATCTTGCGCACGAGCTCCTGGGAGCCTGAGGTGATGCCGATCTCGAAGTAGTCCATGCCGGTGGCCACCATCAGCTCCGCCAGCTCGGCATCGAGGTTGTCGGCGCGGATGTAGGCGGCCCAACGGATATCCGTCCAGCCTTCGGCCTGGATCGCCCGCAACAGCTCCTTGGCGTCGTCGATGTAGCGGCGGGCCGGGATGAACTGGGCATCGGTGAACCAGAAGCCCCGCACCCCGCGGGCATAGAGCTGACGCATCTCAGCGATCACCTCCTGCACGGGGTTCACCCGCACCGCCTTGCCCTCCACCACCGTGTACACGCAGTAACAGCAGTTGTGGGGGCAGCCGCGCTTGGTCTGCACCCCCACGTAGAAATCGCCCCCCTCGAGGTACCAATCCAGCTGCGGCCAGATGGAGGCGATGTAGTCGTAATTGCAGGCGGTTTTCTCCATGCCCGCCGGCTGCTCGTGAATGAGGCCCGGCCGGGGCGGCTCCCCGGCCAGGAAGCAGCGTTCAGCCGCCAGCGACTCACCACGGATCAGCTTCTCCAGCAGGGGCTCCCCCTCCCCCACTGACACCACGGTGCCGCGGGGCAACTGCCGCCCCAGCTGCTCGTAAAACACGCTCACGGCCCCACCGCCGAGCACCGCCAGGGCGGCCGGCTCGAAGCGCCGCGCCCGGCGCAGCCCGTGGCGCACCAGGCGCAGGTTGCGCCAGAGCTCCCCGTAAAACGAGCCCATCAGCCTCAGGCCCCCCAGGGCACCCCGCAGGCGCCGCAGGGGATTGCGGGCATAGAACACCTCGAAGGAGTTCTGCAGGGGATTGCCGCCCCGGCCATCCACCGGGGCATAGATCTGAATGTCCCGCCAGGAGAACACCAACAGCGTGGGGCGGAAGGCGTCGATGCGCTCCAGCAGCACCGCCTCCACATCCAGCAGCGGCACCGCCGCCAGATCGAGGATCTGCTGCGGCAGAGCCGGGAATTGCTTGTGCAGGTGATCGGCCAGATACACCGGGCCGATTGGAAAGATCGGGTTGCAGGGCAACCGCACCAGCAGCACCCGCTGATCTCCGGGGGTGGGCTGACTCAATGGCGGGGCCAGGGCGAATGCGGACGCTAACAAGCGTGCCCGCCCGCCGAGACGGCAGCGCCGCCGAGCCCCTGGGCCATCTGCTCCACCCGCCGCCGCAGGGCCGCCGGCAGCCAGGGCCACCAGCGCCGGTGCACGCACAGCCGCGGCCGCAGCCGCCAGCCCTGGCGCCCCAGCACCGCCGCCAGCTGCTCGGGCGTGGGCTGGGGGTAAGCGGGGTTGATCACATCGGTGCTGTCGATGCCGCCCAGATCGTCGATGCCGGCCTCCAGGGCCTCCGGCAGGGCGTGCAGGGGCCAGAGATTCGGGGGCATCTGCAGATGCACCTCCGGCGGCAGCAACCGGCGGGCCAGGGCGATGGTGGCCAGCAGGTCGCGGCGCTCCTGGGCATCCAGGGGCCGGCCCTGCTCAGCATCGGGGCGCCAGGGCTGCAGGATCACCTCCTGCAGGTGGCCCCAGCGGCGCTGCAGCTGGGCCAACAGCTCCAGGCCCTGGCGCCGCTCCGCCTGAGATTCCCCCACCCCCAGCAGCAATCCGGTGGTGAACGGCACCCCCAACCGCCCCGCCTGCTCCAGCTGCCCCAAGCGCACCGCCAGCCGTTTGCTGGGGGCCCGTTGATGCAGGCGGTCGTAGGCGGGGCCGAGGCCCTCGAGCATCAAGCCCATGGAGGGGTTGAGCCGGGCCAGGGCAGCCATCTCATGCCGATCCAGGGGGCCGGCATTGGTGTGGGGCAGGCGCCCCTCCGCCAGGGCCAGGCGGCTGAGGGCCAAGAGACGCCGCCCCCAGGCCGGGCGCTCGGGCGACCCCGGCGCCACCTCGCCGCTGAGCAACAGCACCTCGCGGGCCTGGGGGCGCCGCCGCAGCTGCTCCCGGGCCTGCGCCAGCTCAAGGGGGCGGGCCTGATCGAGGGGCAGGCGAAAACTGCAGTAATCGCACTGGTTAAAACAGCCGCGGCTGGGCACCAGGGTGACGCTGGGGCTCCAGGTGATCCAACCCCCTGCGGCCACAGCGTGACAAGCGGCGCTAATGCCTTTGATTAGCACTGCTGCTAGCCCGCACGGCTCCACCCTTCCTTAAAGGGTCGCAACAGCGCGCAAACATCCGTTACATTCGCCGTGGCAGGGCGGTCATCCGACCTGTCCTTCCTTCCTGCCTCTGGTGTGCCGCAAGGCCCCGCCAGGAGCTCTACGTCACCCGTACTCATGACCACCACTCTCCAGCAGCGCCAAGGCGCTTCTGCGTGGAACCAGTTCTGCGAGTGGGTCACCAGCACCGACAACCGCCT
>Ga0194115_10001477_pt1 | contig 30125 bp, 40 predicted proteins | sample TA2MahsurfametaG_3_FD_148656 | JGI IMG/M metagenome (GOLD analysis project Ga0194115, IMG submission 148656) | Freshwater microbial communities from Lake Tanganyika, Tanzania - TA2015002 Mahale S4 surface | ecosystem: Environmental > Aquatic > Freshwater > Lake | place: Tanzania: Lake... | reverse complement strand
AAAGAGTATCGTTGGCGGTCTTGTTAATGGTGAGTATTCCGCGAGCCGTGCTAGTATTAAACAACAGATTGCCCGCCACGCTGCTGTTGCCCGCGCCGATGACGGTGAGGTTGCCGGGCAACTGCACATTATTCGTTCCGGTGGGAACGCGCAGTATGTCTAACGAACCGGCTGGAGAAACTATAGAAAAGTCGTATAAAGTTCCGACCTTTGCCTGTAATGTCGTTCCGTATGAATTGCTATGAGACCACGAGTTATCCAGCGATAGGTATGTGCCCGACCCTGTAAGTTGCAACCGTCCCGCAAAGCTGCTCGTTCCCGCGCCGCTCACCGTCAGCGTCCCGCCCACCGTGGTGGCTCCTGTTATGTCTGCCGTTCCTGCCACCTGCAACTTCTGCCCGCCGTCAGGAGTAGTCTTGCCGATGAGGAGGTTGCCGCTGCTTGTGAGAACCGCTTTTGAGTCAGCTAAAACAGCATTGCTGGAGTTTTCCGTTGCGTTCAGCGCGAAGTGCATTTTCCCAACGCCGTTGACGCTTGTGCTTTCGAAAATGATTGCGCCTTTCTGGTAGGTTGACCCGATGTATCCAAAACGAACGCCAACCGTATTTCCAATCGTTCCGATCAGACCGGAAGAAAGAGCTAGCGGAAAGTAGTTGGCGCTGCTGGACGAAGATACTTGTAGCGAATAACTCGGAGTCGTCGTTCCAATTCCGAAGTTACCCGCCACGCTACTGTCTCCCGCGCCGCTGACCGTCAGCGTCCCGCCCACCGTCGCGGCTCCACCAGTCACGATTCCGTAACCGTCTGGATCAATTCCGACCTTATCGCTGGAATTCCTCAGGATCAACGCAATCTCCGTTCCGGCTACAAGATTCCCACTCAACGCATAGGCGTTAGACAAGCGGACATTCGCGTTGGTGACAGTGACCTTTCCGCTGACACCAAGCGTCCCGCCCACCGTCGCGTTGCCCGCCACCTCCAACTTCGCATTAGGACTTGTTGTTCCAATACCAACATTACCGCCATTTAGAATAGATATTACCTCAGTCGCGCCGCCGTCAACAAATCCAATTCTATCAACTAAATTCGTTTTAGTATATTTAATATCAAAAATATTCCATGCGCCGCTAGAATCGCCTGCGAATAATGAAATTTTAGTTGCCTGATATGAACCCGCTGCCCTATTATCTATCCAGACATCGCCTCCTTTTACATTAAGTTTAGCAGCAGGTGCTGTAGTACCTATACCAACATTTCCAGCAGAACTTATTGCGACGTGCTGCGTACTGGCTCCACTAGCGCCCAAGTAAAGAGAACCGCTGGTTGTATAGACATAAACGTCATTTGTAGCAGATGCTCTTCTGATTCCATGAGCGCTATTGCCTAGATAAAACCCACCTTCGTTAACAGCTCCTGTTACATCAGATACTACATATCCGCGAACATCTAATTTTTGATTTGGATTTGTAGTACCTATACCAACATTTGTTCCGTTATCATATAATACTCCTGTTCCTATAGCAGAACTAGATGTCCATCTAGCTACATAGTTTGTAATACCAGAACCACCAAGGCCACCTGCACTTGCTGCTACAGTAATTAAATTACCACTAGAATCAAAACCTATGAAACCTGCTACTGTTCCTGGGAATGATGATGTAGAAGTGTATCCATTAAATCTAATCTGACCTGATGCATTATCGTATATTGAGCTAATTCCAACAGAATTTGTCTGCGTAAATTTTGCTAAATAATTTTGTACCCCACTAACATTTGAATTATTTAAAAAATAAGAACTATCATAGCTATCTAGTTTATCAGCATCGGCAGCTTTGCCAGTAACACTTAAATACAAACCACTTAAATTTAAATCATTTATAACTCCAGTAGCATCAACTACTTGGAAATTAATTTGTTGACTACCTGTACCTAGATAATACTTCCCCATAACCTAAATATATAGTATTTTGTAAAACGATCTATTCAATCATTAAAAAACAACAGAGGTTAATACACTCGCTGTCCATTTAATGGTTGAACCAACCTCACCCTTTACTTGCAATTTAAACGAATCATTAGTATTGTCGCCATCAACAAATACTTCCCAGATACCATTCGAATCATCGCCAATTCTTGTAACATGAGCGCTCCCAACAATTGCTGTATTACCAGTTTTGTTAGCCAATAAGCATTTATATCCCCAAGAAGCCGCTTTTTGATTAGTTAAGTCGAATGCTGTAATTTGTCCTTCAAAGGAAACTGCGGAATTAGGAGCTATAGAAATTCTTCCGTTTGTTCCGTTTAAAAACATTTCTGTAACAACATTATTTGCGGTTGTACAGTAAACTACAAAATGATCACTTTTTGCTTGTGCGGACGCATAAACAGTCAAGCCTCCAATTGTAATATCATTTTCAGTTGAAGCCCCATTTGTAGTGACCGCATTAAGAGTCAAATCTGAACTTACTGGAATATTGGAATAATTAGTTCCATCATTTGTGAATGACCAACGATCAGTTCCTTCATTCCAAATTAAATTGACATTTGTTTGAGTACCGCGCTCAATTTCAATGCCAGCGTTTTCGACTGGAGTTGATCCGGTAAAATCATTGTTTAAAACAATTATGTTGTCCCCAACTGCAACTGTATTACTGTCAATTGTTGTCGTTGTCCCTTGTACAATAAGATTACCAGTAATAATGAGTCCACCGTCAATTCTTAAAACTGTTGGATCTGATTTGTAAACCGAAACTTTATTGGAGTCATTAAGGCCAAAAATAAGAGCGTCAGCCGAAGCTGTCGCTGCTTCTAAAATAACTGGACCAGATTTTACAGTAACTGAATCAGAAGCGTCACTACCAAGTATCGTGTTTCCGCTTACAACGAGATCGCCACCAATATTGATTCCGTTACTTGTACTGTTTCCGCTATTTGTTATGCTTTGCAGATCTCTCTCAAGAGCTTGATTGATGAGAGGTCTTAGTGTTCCAGAAAGACCATGAACAGCAGCTTCACTAGGAGCAGTGGCCGTTACTCCGCTTTGAATCTGATTTCTTACAATAACAGCGGATGTACCAGTCGCAGTCTGAACGTGGCCATATGTATCAAATGTAAATGAGATTCCTGTAATAGCTGATCCAGCAATGGCGTTCACCGTAACATTTTCAACACTAGATGTATCGGTATGAGAAACGGTTATAATGTCGCTTGAAACAGAAACATCTATAGCTTCACCGCCAGAAATTCTAACGCTATCAACAAATGATGCTCCGCTAACGGTGCCTGTTAAATTAATTGCCGCTACGTCAGTACCGCTAGGAAGAGCAGATAATTGATATAGACCACCAGCATTTGTGTAAAGAAAGCCCGATAGGCCAGTACCAAAATCAAAAACGGCCTTATTACTAGGAACACTTCCCGTGGTTCCGCCAGTAACACTTTGTTGTATAAAATGTTGTTTAACATCGGAAGCTACTATTGACGCATCACCAGTAGCGAAATTAATTTGGTTGCCGACTTGTACTCCTGTATAATAAATTGCCATTTTTTATATTCTCCAGTTATATGATTTACACAATTTTTATCTTACTTCGATTAAATCTAAATAGCCAACCCAACGAATAGTTGTGTCGGCTTTGCCCACTACATCTATTTTTAAATAGCCATATGTAGTGTCAGCAGAAAATAAAATGCCGCTGCACCCAATTTCATTAGTTAAATTAACTATTTGGCATTTCCCAACAATCTCAGTAAAACCAGCACTTATGCCTTTTTTAATTGCGCCGTCGGCGTTAAAGGTCGCAGTATTATTCTCGGTGTCTTTGGCAACAACTCTTAGATTGAAATTCCAAGATGAATTGTCTGGAAGAGAAAGTTTTTTGGAAGAGTTTGAGAATTCAAGCTCATGAACCTGTCCATCGGTTGTTTGTTTTTTTAATATATGTTCTGAAACTTGAGCGTCTCCAGAGATGGAAAATTTTCCATCAGCCAAAACCCTTAACCCGCTAAGATAATTAGAATATCCAGAGCCTTGTAAAATAGTTCCGCTTATAGCGGCATTTTTTTCCAAAATAACGTCATTACTTGGATCGATTTTATCTTGTGAAATTCCTGTAACAAACGAATATTGTTGGTTATTTAAGTGAAAAAATTCTCCTGATCCTCCTCCTTGCAAATCATGCGAGGTGTTGTGAAGAGATGAATCTGAGTCGATTAAAGAGATCGGATCATTAATTCCCGACACTTCAACTAGAGAGATCGGGCTAGCGGCTCCCGATATTATAATTAACTCTATTGTGTCTGGCATATTATGATAATGTTGTTATGTTTGTATCAACAAATACCACACCTTTCATAATTTTTTGAAAGTGGTTATTGTTGTACTTAATCAACACATCATATTTTAACGGACCAGGATGTAAAGCGGCAGTTTGAGCGGAGGTTAAAGAAAGAGTGATTTGACCAACGGCAGGTGACGTTTTAGTAATCGTAAATGTTTCTAAGGTTGGAAGATAATAATCTTGTTTAATTTCTGCATCTATGGTCGCATTAGTAACATCAATTGGAGTTCCGTCAGCATTTTTTAAGATTAAACTTACACCGAAATTTGCATTTCTTTCAATTGAAATATTATGTGTTGACGCGGGCATAATGATGGCTATTACTAAATTTACACAAAAAGCGCATCTTTACGATGCGCTTTTAAATCTAATATTAAATATATTAAACTAATCCTGTGCCAGTCAATGTTAACGCGTCGCCAACCATATTTTTACCAACTACCTGAACGGGCGCGGCCTGATATGAATTGTAAAAATTGACTAAACGATTCATTTCCTCAAAATTGTCTTTTGATATCTGACGGAACTGTTTGCTAATTTCGTTACTATTTACGAATGTAACGGAACTGTCTTCATCTCTAATCGATAAAATCGCGCTGCCAGAACCTGCACCCAATGCTTTGATTGCGTTTCGGGATTTTTTTTTGTAATAATGGCCAAGATACAAATGCTTATAAATGTTTGCCTGTTCTGGATTTAAATCAACATTAGTTCCACTAAAACTTGTATATAATAAATTATTTAATTCTCCAATGTTTGCTTCTAACCAGCCTGAGATTGAACTAATATTGACCTCTGATGTGTCAGCGTCAAATTCATAAAAAAAAATTCCACTAGCGACTTGAAATAAATTAGCCATTTAAAATCTTATACAGCTTTTCTTTTTGCTGTTTTGAGAACAATTCTTTTTGTTCTGGTTGGGGAGAGAAGTATCCTCTGGATTGTATATTTTGAGTGTCAAATTGACGCAAAAGACGCGTTTTGATAGCGGCCATAGTACCAGACCCATCAATTTTGAGTTTTCGCGCAAAATCTTGGAGTTGTAATTGAGACATCGCATCAATGTTCTCTTCAAAAATTTTACGATTAGCTGTGCCAAAAATATTAACTTCCTTTATGCCTAGCGCGACTTCTAGTTCTCTTACTTTCGAACGATATTCGGATGAATTTTTATCCACAATAGAATTAAGCTGATCTAATAGACTAGCTTTAGTAATTTCTTTGGATTGTCCAGTTGAGATTTCCATACTAAATACTATCGTAACATTTACACTTTTCTATTTTATAAATGAAATAAAAAACCCGCCTCTTTCGAGGCGGGTTTGGTGGGTTTTTAAACCTTAGACGATCTTACCAACAAGAGCGCGAACATCAAGGACTACACGCCCCTCTTCAAGAGAGCCGAAGTAGCCAATTTTGTTCTGGCGGATGCTGTATTGGTCATCGGCAACCAGATTGAACTCCGCATTGGAGTCTGGATCAGTTGCGACAACGCGCAGTAAGGAATCACGGGTACGGTCAAGACCGACGAGGATTTCTGAAGCGTCTCCGTCGAATGCTCCCGAGCTACCACCAGCAGCTGTGGTGTAAGCTGTAGCACCAGCGGCAGTGTCGAAGATCGTGTTGAACTTCTGACCCTTGCCGAGTTCATTGAACTCAAGGATAGAAACGCCATAGAAACTGGGAATGCCAGCGGCGCTATAAATAGCGCTGCGCATTTCGTCAGTAGCTGTAATTCCAACTGTCGAACCTGTGCCGCCAGTGGCTGTAACTCCAGCAACGGTGTTGATGGGGTTGTAAGCCATTGCACGAATCTGCTCAACGATTTCTGGAGAAACCAGAAGATCGGTAAGGCCAGCGCGTGAACCAGTGGCAGGTGTACCCTTGGCCCATGATGTATTGATGCGCTTGGCTAGTGTGAGCAGTTCGTTCAAGTCAGCAAGAAGGAAGCGGCCAGAGGTGTTTGAACGCTGAACGTGCTTTTTGCTATTTGTGGTAGCGTTGGCAAGAGCAGTCATTGCCAGTGTGGCAGAGGTACGCTCCTGCTTGAGCAGGATTTCCTGAGCCATACGGGTGAATGTCTTAGCTACAACGTCCATACGATGTTTGGCCGCATAACGGCGGTCAAACGAGAGGGCGCTGTCTAATGTATAAGTGGACAGCTTCATCTCGGAGACGGTTGGAAGAACCTGATTTGTGGGAAGACCACCAGCTACGGACTGCGAGTATACAGTGATGTAGTCCTCGTCAGTTACATCGTAATACAGGTCAAGAGGAATGCTGGGATTATCATCAGCGTTGTAAGAGAGGCTTGTGAACAGATTGCTCAGTGTAGGAGCATTGTTGATTACCTCTGCAAGAACGGGTCCGATAAACTCAGCAAGTGCGACTTGAGCGTCATAAGCAACGGTGCGATTACGGCTGGCCATTGCTTTAACAAGCTCAATTTGTTCTGGAGTGCGCTTTAATGTGATTTTCATTTAAGTAGTTTCCTTTGTTATTACATGCGCAGGCCGATTACCGCGAAGTTGCCCGCGAAAGCGTCAGTAATGCTTGTGAGCGAGGCGCGTGAACCTGTGCCGAGAACGATGCCGAGTTTACCGGCATCAGTATGAGCGCAGCCAGTGACTTTACCGCCATTTTCAGAAAGCTTAAAGCCTGAACCGACAGTAAGGGTTCCGTCAATTGCACCTGCGGACAGAGAGAAAATACCGCGAGTGGCGACTGGAACGGCTTGGCCGGGCAGTACGCACATAAGCTCTTCAGCTTTTTGGCGATAATAGAGAAGTTTCTCACCGTTCTCGTCGTGCTTTGCGGTCTGACGAAGGGTGATCCCGAGGCAGTTTGTCAAGTCGCCAGAAGCGGCAGGAGTAACTTTAAGATTTACCTTGGGATATTGATTAACACCGACATGAGGATAGTCGGTCTTGCCGAGATAAGAGTCGGAAGCGTATGAAACAGGGTCAAGGTCAAAGTTACCAGCGGAAACTTTAACGAAGACTCCTGCGTCACCAGTTCCAACGCCGGTTACGTTATCGTTGACGGCTGCGTCAACGAGAGCGTACATATTTACCACATCATTGTCGTCGTATTGACGGAATGGTAGGAGACGATTTGCCATATTAGTTGTCCTTTAATTGTTTATTACAGTTAATTTTTATTGTTTGGAATAGCTTACGCTAATATTTTCGCGAGAGAAGGCTTTTGCGAACTTCTCACGGAAAGACTGCTCAACAGCAATTTTGCTGTCGGGTGCTCTGTTGGTTGCTGTAGCATTATCCAATGCGGCAGCTACATCAGCTTTTTTCTCTTCTTCCACTTTTACTTCGGCAGTGGCAGACGCTTTGCTGACTTCTTTAAGACGAGCCTCAACCTGCTCTAATATTTTCTTTTCAATCTCAGCGGCTTGGGCTTTAATAAACTCTTTGTTTTTATGCTTCCACACGGTAGCAAACTTGTCTTTGTAAGAGGCAAAAGCCTCTTCTGTTGCCTCAAGAGACTGAACCTCACCGATAATAAGTTTACGATCTTCGTCAGAAAGATCATAAGCGGCATCAAGTTCACCAACGCGAGCGTTAAGACGAGCTACGGCTTCTTCTTGGGCCTTGGCTTCTTTAATTTTATTAAGCTCTTCTTGTGTTTTAGAAAGTTCTGCTTTCATTGATTCTACTGAAGCGACAGTCTCGTTATAAAGCTTTTCGGCTTTATCTTTTGCAGCTTTTTCGGCGGCAATGGAATCGCGGTACTCCGCATCTTTTTGTTTGATAGCTTCAGCGAAATGAGTTGTCATTGAAGCGACAGCTTCTTCGCCAAACTTTTTTTCCAAAAGAGCAGATTTTAACTCTGTGATAAGTTTTTCTAAGTCCATATGGTTTATTATTTTTACATTTTTTCTGTCTAAAATGGAATTTGATTTTTTATTGGTTAAAAATGCATTGACTTCTTCAATGCAGTTTTCTGTAGCTTCAGTCTCTTCATTTTTCTTTTCGTCTTCTTGCACAGAAAACGACGGAGTGTTCTCAAATGCCACAACACCATTAACTTGTGCGGCTGGATTTGCAGTAAATCCACCCCCAAGAGGATAAATTTCTCCAACAATTAATCTATAAACTGGAGTGCCATCTTTTAATTTACCGGAACCACCCTTTGCTTTTAAAAACGGAGCAAACTCCTCGATCTGTTTTGGGTCAGTGATAATGTCAGCCTCTTTTAATGACTTGCTGCCGATAGCTAAATAATAATTACTAAAACCAATTTCCCAACTTGCAGAAATTGAATTATATAAAGAATCTTTTGAATCAGAATTTCTTAACATCAATGATGTAAACTTTTTATCAACTGTCTTATAGATCACTCCAGCTACAGACAAATAAACTGGATCAAGAGTTTGGCCAACTTCTTGTTCAGTTAAAAATTTATTATCACTCATTTTATTGAATGAATAATTTGTAATATGACCGACAATGCGCTCTTTATTATGCTCAATATTAAGATATTTATCCATGAAGCGCTTGGCAATTTTTGAGGCCGTGGCCCCAGAAATTCCATCGCCATTATTATTTATCATGTTTGGTACGGCAAGATTAAAAGAAACGCCAAGAAGATCAGGATTATCTTCGAAATCAACTTTGGGAGAAAGTTTTTTCAGTTCGTCCAAAGATGCTTTGGACACTTTAAATCTTTCGTCAGAAATGCCATAACAAGCAACAGCAACATTATCTAAAATTGTGCTATACTTAAATGCCATGTTTTATTTTACAGCAGAATGATATAAAATAGCCGCAGAATATTCATCAAGTAAAAATTCATCAGCCTTATCAAGAACAGATTGCATAGGGTGAAGTTTTTCTATTTCATCGACATTACCTATGCATTTTTGCACGTTTGAAACCCAATCTTCTCTTAAACTTGACGCGATAACTTTTTTACAAAGTGTTATCACGTTTGATTGCTGATCTGAATTTAAAGACGCTACTCCAAATTTCTTTGCGGTAAAGTCTTCCGCAGCTTTCATAAAGGCATCAATTTCATAAACAGTTGTTTGAATATCTTTTCTTGAGGCTGTTGTCCCAATTGGTCTTCCAGCACCAGACTCTTTTGGTATCGCGGTTGGAGTCGGTGCTGTGTCTTGAATCATTGGAACCCCGCCTATAATTGGATTGTAATACCCTTTCTCCCTATCTGAAACAAACTTTTCTTGCGCGGGAGCAAGATCATTTGGATTTGGAAGCTTACCATTACTAATTGATTCAATGCCTTGTTCTGGAGTAAGAATGCCAATTTCCATTAAACGGCTAATAGTCCTCATGTACTGGGTTTCATCTTTTAAGTCAATCTCAGTAAATTTCGCCATAGGCCAAGTGCGAAACCCCAAATCTTTTGAAATGCGAATAATTTCTGGCTGAAGAACATCATTTAGAAAAGCATTTCTAGCTTCTTTCAAGCGCTCCATAAAAAAGCTAATTTTCGCGCTTTGACCGTTATATTTCTCATTACCAAGCATAACGTTCATCAAACCTTCCTTAATGTCTTCGTTTAAAACTTCATATTTTTCTTTACCGATAACTTTTTTTAGATCAGGAATTATGAAATCAGCCTTTGTTGTATAATCGGAAACGAGAACGCGACCAACGCTTTCGTTCATAAATAAGTTTTGCATAGCTGTCATGTTGGCGGGATTAATTCCACCCTTGTCTGGTTCTGCTCCCATCGTAATTAACAAAATTACGTTTTCCACAGTACGAGCAATAGCTTGATCGATGCGTTTTAATTCGATTTTTGCGTTAATATCTTCAAGAACAGGATAAGAGAAAGGAACCGCAAATGGCTCATAATCTTGTTTTTTATAAAAAGAATAAAGTAAATATTTTGGGTCAAGTTTCATTTTCAAACCATCTCTGAAATACTGTTTACCTTTGATTTGTTTTTGAACCTCTGGATCAAATCCATTAAGAAGTTCGACATCAGTATCATCTTTGGGATTTTTTAGACGTTCGAGTTCATATTCGGAAAGAATTTTTTCGTAAACCGCTTCCGCAAACGAACTAGAAATCTTCGCGACAATGTCGTATGGATTAATTAAAATATAACGAAGAGGAACTTTGTTGTTTTTTATGCCGTTTTCACTTAAACCAGAAAGTAGTTTAAAATCCTCTGCATTAAATTTACCGTCGATTCTATAGAGAAAAATATTTCCACTACGATAATATTCGCGAAAATATTGATCTTTTAATTTCCAAAGCTTGATTTTATTAAACCATTTTTGGAAAAACTCCCTGCTTCTTTCAGTCCCCCCTTCAAGATAAACATCGGTATTCGCGAATTCAGTAGCTATATCTATAGTGTTTCTGACTATCGCGACATTAGCATATGCTTTTTGACAAAGCATAATTGCGTCTCTTATATCTACTCCATCTTTTGTATATTCATAAGGCAAAAGTCCTTGACTTAAAAGCGAATATCTACCAATATTAACATCTCTTCCATTTCTCGGAACTTTTGTTTTTGTTGAAGACTGGTTGTCTTTCGTCCTTGCGTATGAAGCCTGAGATATTTCTTTGTAGAAAGACTCTCCCATAAGTTTCGGCTCATAAGAAGCTTGAGAAACTTGAACAGTCTCGACTTTATTAAATTTAGTCCAATAATCAGATTTTTTATTATATTGGCGTGCCATTTTTCTTATATTAAAAGTTACACTAAAAGTATCAAAAGTACTTTCAATAACTTTTACCGAGCGAAAAACGGGGCAAATGTAGAAGTACTTTTTTCGACTTTCACATCTATCATATCAAAATATACTTTAGTCATCCAATTACCTAAAACCAAACAGGAGTAAGAGTCTTTTCTCGTTTTTTCTGCTCCGCTTTGTTTTTTTAACTCTGGCGGCAAATCAAAACTCTGGTGTCCATTAGCCGTTGTTGTAGGCATTATAAGAGAGCATTGCGCTTTTACCAATTCTATCATATCAGCCTGATGGTCAACAAAATCGACCATTTTGGCTTCAATACTTTGGCTATCTTCTTGGTCTCGAATAAATTTTAAACTTTTAATTGGGATAGTTTTATTTTTTTGGGTGGTAAAATCATTATCGACCGCTTCTGCTCCAAAAAGAATTTTCCTATGGTCGAAGTTTGATTGCAGCAGCTCATTAGCATATCTAATCCATGAACTTGTTGGTATCCGCAAGTAACAAATTTTATTTGCGCTTTTGTTATATGCATTTCTTGCTTTTCTTAACTCATCTTGATAAATTTCTGGCGTATCAAAATCAGCTTCATATATCTTAATTTCAATTTTACTATTTTTAAATAATTCGCTTTCGTTTGCGGCGTTTATAAATTGTAATCCACCATTATAGTCACCACACATTGCAACAATATTAAAGTGATTAAATAAATAATAAAGATATTCAATATGTTTTCTCAAATTTGTTCCTGAAAGCGCATAGTTATGAACAAGAATTCCCTTTCGAGCCGCTTTATCAATTTTTATTATATTCATGGCAAAGTCGTCAGAAGATTCATTTTCTGCCCACGATGGGTCAAAGCTTAAAATATATTCGGCATTTTTTTCGCCAGCGACTTCAATTGACTGTCCTTCACCAGCTTTGATTGTGCATTCGTGCATTTTACTAAGTTTAAAATAACCAGACGAATCATCAACAAACTGTGAGCCAAATTCTCTTTTAAATTGCGATTCGGACATCGTTGCTTTAGCTTGAGTTAGTAAGCTCTCATCGTATAAACCGTTAGGAGCTACATCGTAAGAAAAATGTAAAATTGCTCTACTAGCAGAAGCTTTAGCATTCTTTTCGGGGACCATTATCAAATCCTCGTACTGCTTGTATAATTTATACATATATTCAAACTGATAAGACGCAGACGAAAGAACGACGATTTTATTATTAGGCCAAATAAATCTGTTCTCTTCTTTTAATTCTCCGCGTTTTATAAGCTCGGTCTCTAAATCATAAACTTGTTTTCTTTCGGTCGGATTTTGAACAACAGAAAGAAACGGGATGATAACTTCATTGAAAATACGATCTGGCATTAGTAAAAATTCATCAATCATCATACGGTGAAAACGAAAGCCACGAAGCTTTTCACCATCACCCAAAGGTAAACAAGTAATTTTGCTGCGCCCAATATCCATTGTCCATTCATCAGAGCTTTTGGATACTTTGGTGATACATTGTTTTAAAAATACCGCGTTAGGCTTTTCAGCGATCTCTTCTATCTTTCGGAAAATCATCTTTGCTTGACGGAATGTTTTACTAACAATGCCAATGTGTACGCCTTGATTTAATATCGCATCCAAAGAAGCGAACACTGCACAGGTAAAGCTCTTTGATAATCCACGACTCCATACCATCATAGAATAATCTGTTTCAAACATGGTTTTAATTGCCATGTGTTGAAATGGAAAAAGTTTGACGCCGCAAATAATCTCCGAAGAAAATGAAATATTTGAACGCAAGAATTTGTAGAGAAGAATTTTGGCCTCTCTTTCTTCAAGAAATCCTCGCTTATTAAGAATTTCTTGATTTACGTTACGGAATAAGCCGTTTCTTTTTTGATTTCCTTCGATCCAAGCCATAATAAATCCTTGTCTAGAAAATATTGAACGTCCACGCCCCAAAGAAGACTGCCGATTGCAGTCAACTTGGGAATTAGAATTTCACTATTAGTTCTATTACCTGAAAATATAAATTGGCAATATCCCGCAAACTCATGTTGCAGCAATCTCATGTTGTGGTATATGAATTTCAAATTCGCCTTATGAGGAGTAAAGTCGTTATTACTCTTTATACGTTCTAAAGTAGATTCGACAACTATAAACAAATAACATTCCATTTCCTTGCATCTTTGTAGCTCTCGCCTAAATCTATTCAAGTTATCTCCAACTAAAGTTCCTTTAAAATCAGATTCAGACTTTCTATCAACAAAAGTTTTTGTATAGTTGGCCCCACCAGCGGTATAGTCACCAAAATCTAATTTAACCTGTCTCTCTCTTTTGAAACTCAAGGGCTGCTGCTCTCTTGTATCAACAAAAATTTCAACGTCAGAAAAGTCTTCGCGAAATTTTTTAGGCAAACTTTTTCTAAACATAGTCTCAATTTTGATCTCGTCGCATATTGCAGAATATGAACCAAAATATTTTTTATAAAGATCAATAGTTGGCATATCACTAGTTTCCAACTCTAAATGACATGGTGCATATTTTAAATCTTTACTCTGCACCCTATACACTAGCATTTTTTTAATCTGCTCTCTTACCTTTTCTGGAGATTCTATTTCACACCACCTTAAAAGCTGCTCTCTATTTTCGAAATCTTTTTCGAAATATGACTCTTTGTCTTTAAACTGCAAATAAGTCCCTGTTAAAAGATTTTTTCTTGGGTAATGAGTAGCGTAATACTCATTAATAGTAATCTTGTGCTTTTTTAAATGCGCGTGGAGACTCCTTTCTGAAGAAAAGGAACTGCGGCAAATTTTGCAGCAGTTAGAGTCGTTAGGTTGCATCGTCTAATGATATTCCTAATATACGAGCTTTCCATTCTACCATAGTCTCCATTTTTTTAGCTTCATCGATAACTAAAGACTTTTGCATTTCTGCAATTTTAATCATATTTGCTCGCTCTTCTTCGTCTTGAAAAAGTTGAACGATAGAAAGAATAGAGGCGTTTTCTTTTTGTTTGGAAGAAATTCTCTCGCGCCTGTCTCCTTGTAATTTTTTAATTAAGCTTTCTACTCGGCCTTCGCATTGATGATATTCACTGCTTTTGGCTTTTATAATTTCGGCCAAACGAATACTCATTTCATTCTGCTCTTGCGTCTCTTCAAACATTTTGTTAAGTTTGTCCAAGTGTCGAGAGATAGTTTCTAGATTGATAATCTCTTTGCAAACGTTCATATACAAATTAACTTCATCAGCAGTCAAATCAGGCTTGTCCCATGTCATGCGGATAAATTCTTGCTCAAAAATATTCCTGTCATCTTCTGCGGTATAGCAATTTATAATCTTTTGAAATCTAGAATTCCCCAGATTAATAGAAAGTTTTTCCGCACACATTTTGTGATGTCTGGTCAGTTTATCTTTATCTATTTTTTCTCCAGTTGCCTCATTAATTCGGTTAATAACTCTTTCTATTGATCGCGGCGTTTGGTATTTAACAAAAATGGCGTCGTCAGATACCCCATTGTTTTCGCAGCCAGAATTTCTAATATGAGCGGCAACAGTTCTATGCTCCAAACCCATTGTTGATATTGGCCTATCTGAATAAAGAAGTTCAGCAATTCTCAGGCTAGAAATGCCATTATTGGCTTGCTCTTCTATAAACTGTTCCTGTTCTGGGGTAAGGTGCAGATCTCCAACCTTTTCGTACTTTGACGTTTTATATTGTATTTTATTAGAAGCTAAAAGAGACCTTATCGCAATGCCTTGTTTTGTGCGCCCGTCTAGACTTTCGTCATTAAAAAATTTGCGCGTAATACTATTTAAATCTGGAAACTCTTTTGATATTTCCAATATTTTCTTTTTGTCTTCTTCTGAAAAGCTTATTTTATTATTAACCACCTAAAATATCCTCGTTTTGTAAAATTTTAATTGCGACTTGTTTAAATATTTTTTTAAGATTTTTGATCTGCTTATACCCAGCTTTCTTGCCCTTTTCATTTGTTTTGTATCCCATTTCTATCGCAACTTTTTCTTCATCTATCCCATCAATGTAAAGCCTAGAATAAACCTTATATTGTTTAGGCGCTAAACGATGCTTCATTTCTTCGTGAAGTCTTGCCGCGCTACCTATAATATTAAAATTTAAATCTCTCATCTCTTGGATAGATTCAAAATGATTTTCTATAGAGACGGAAAGTTTAACATCATATGCGGCTTTCTTTGTTTTCTCCCATTTTCTATACAATTGGCATTCTGAACATTGTTTACCGCTTGGTGTGATAGAGCAAGCTGGGGGGTGATTACCCAAATTGAACTTACAAGATAAACATGGACGAACATAATTTGAATAATTATTTCGTAAAAGATTTTTAATTTGATTGACGGTGATGCGCGCAATCCAAGGCTCAAGTGGACGATCTTGTTTCCACATCTCCCATTTTTTGAAAATATGGAAACGAATTATTTGCGCGACATCTTCGTAATCCATCCAAGCAACGGCTTTAAGTTGCCAGATATACCTGTGCTTTTCTATGATTTTATCAACTACGTCTTGCTTATCTTCGTATTTAATCTTGTCTGACTTTTGTAGTTCCATATTTGGTAGGAGATAAGCTATCTATCCCACCAACTCTTTTTGGAGTAAATTTCCTTACTCCAGCTTGAGGGTTCCGCGATAAATCTTCTAAATTAAAAGCTCTGAATCCGCCCTCCATTTCAATCTCGACATCAAGATTATCTATGTGAGGGAGTTCGTTGATATTTGTATTATCTTCCGAATCTTCTTCTATATCATCTTGATGTGTATTTCTACTTGGCTTTTTTTGTACTTGCGATGAAGCCTTGCCGTTCATAGGAGAACCGCATTTTGAACAAAAGTTTGGGGCGAAGCCGCTATATTCGTGTTTCGCGCCGCAATTTGGACAGAAAGCGCTTGCCATATTAATTTATAAGTTTACTGTTGAGATTTTCTAGCTTTACCAATATTGTATTTGTATATCGTTGAATTTCAATTTATTAATTTGATTGTTCGAAAGGAACCCTGTTTTTCTTTATACCCTCTTCGTAATCGATGTTTTTAATTTTTCTGATAATAAATTTTAAAATTTCGCTGCGTTTTATATCTTCCTCTGTGAACTCGAACGAAAAAACTCCATGTCGCTCGGAATCTTCGTCTGAAAATAAATTGTAAAAGTCGAAAAATCCATTTTTACCCTTGATGTCTGATTGCATAAAATCTCCGCATAGGAAAATTTTACTCCCATCCCCGATTCTGGTAAGCAGGGTTGTGATTTCCTTGAATGTAAAATTTTGCACTTCATCTGCTATTATAATTTTATCTGTTAAAGTGCTACCTCTAAGGAAATTAATGGGAGTCGCAGAGATTGAACCAGCCTCTTTTAATCGGTGAGCGTCAATGGCTTCAATTATTTCTTGGACTTTGTCTTCAAGAGGAAGTAGGTATGGTTGAAACTTTTCACCAATTGTTCCTGGCAGCGAGCCAAGAGATTTTTCACCGCTTTCAGCGATTGTTCTAATATAGATAATATCTTTTTCATTGTGGTTGATGAGGTTGAGCGCCGCGTAGACTGCCATAAAAGTCTTTGAAGTTCCCGCTGGTCCAGCGACAAAGACTATTTTGGTCTCGTCTCCTAAAAGTATTTTTAATAGCTGTTGTTGTTTATCAGTGAATTTGAATTTACGCTCTTTGAATTTTATTTCTGTTTTCATCTGCGGAATAATTACTTCCGAAGATGCCGACTTTGTTTTCTTGGGCTTTTTTGCCATAAAATTACACCATCTCTTCGATTATCTGTAGCCCTCCTTTCGCTACACCGTTACTATCAATCGAAACTGTCTGAGAATTTAAAACACCAGACATGTAAAATGAATTTCCGTCTGCCATCGTTATTGAGCCAGAAACCGTTGTGTTAGGTTGAAAATCAGAAAGCCAATCAATATTGGATATACCATTTATTTGCAATGATTTTGTTATTTTACTTACGCTAACTTTTGTTGGGTATGTGCTTCCTATTTCAAAATTAGCTGCTCTGTCGATCTCAATACTAAAATTTAAATTTTCGTACTCGTTAATTTGCTGCGTAAAATTAATTCCTGACAAATTAATTGTCATGTTTCTCAATGGAGAAATTACTCCTGTTTCAACTGTTTGACCGTCGTATACATATATACCACTGCCTGTCGCAAGACCATAAGAATCAAACTGCATGTCTAAAAACATGGGCTTCCAAGGCTCAAGAGAAAAACTCATGCTTTTTAAAAAGCATTTGTCAAATCTATACGAAGGTACATGAATAAAAGATCCACTTGTAAAATCTCCAGTTAATGCGAGAAATCCAGTGAATTGATTAACTCCAGCGCCTGTTACGGGCAATACTGTTGTAGACACAGACGAGCTTTTAGGCCCAGTTTGAATATAATAATCTAACTCTTGACCAATTCTTTTTATTCTTTTTAATTGAGTTGTATTATTGGCGTTAAAATTAGATGCGTATAATACGTTACAAACTCCTGTGCTTGTATTTTGCTCATCTCCATTGGACACAAATGCCCGAATATTATTATATGAAACGTAAGCCATTAGAATTTATTCTAATTTTTTTTTGATATTTTAAAGCCTAATTAATAATTTACACTTTTTTGAGGGAAAACCATTGACAAAGGAAATTTTTAGAGTAAGATATTTTTTATGACTAGAATAGTCGTAATTTCAGACACTCATGGTAAGCATGGCGCTCCTTTGCCAGACGGAGACGTTCTCATACATTGTGGTGATTTCTGCTCTCATGGCCAATACAAAGATGCAATCCAATTTTTGGGTTGGTTTCAAGCGCAACCTCACCAAAGAAAAATTTTTATTGCTGGAAACCATGATCTTGTTTTTGAGCAAGGTTCGCACCATGATATTGAAATGCTCACGCATATCTTTTTGAATGATTCGACCAATTATCTCAACGATAGCGGCATCAACCTTTTCGGAATAAATTTTTGGGGTAGTCCTGTTCAACCTCGCTTCCTCAACTGGGCGTTCAACAGAGATAGAGGAGAGGATATTAAAAAGCATTGGGATAAAATCCCAAGCGGCACCGACGTTCTCATTACTCATGGCCCACCTTACAAGATTTTAGACGAAGCTCCTCGCTCGAATTTTGGCTCTTATGAAAATGTGGGATGCAAAGATTTGCTAGATAAGGTTTTAAAAGTTAAACCTAAATTGCATGTCTTTGGTCATATCCACGCTTCAGGTGGTCAGATTTTTTCTACGGATCACACCATTTACGCTAACGCCTCAATCTGCACTGAGGAATATGTTCCGCTCAACAAGCCTTTTATTTTCGACATTGACGAAAATAAGAATATCGATATTATAAATATACACTAACATGGATCAAAAAAACATTAACAGAGAAGTTTCTATGGAAGAGGTTAAGAATATTATTCTTAATCTTTATAAAAATCTAGATAAAAATAATATTCACTTCAATTCTGTAACAGCTGACGATGCTTTTTTTGATGAGCTTCAGGGTTTGCTGGAAAAGCATTTCGATTATCCTGATTATAAAAATTATAATTAAAGATGAACGGTAAAGGATCAAAGCCTAGACCTCCTTCTGTTTCTAAGGAGGAATTCGACAAAAATTGGGATGAAATTTTCGCTAAAAAAGCAAATGTTCCGATAAAAACACTTGACAACGGCGACCAATTCATTGAGATTCCTAAAGTGCTACTAGATGGTTTGGGCTGGAAAGTAGACGACGAAATCATTTGGGCCGAGCAATCTGATGGCGTATTTAAATTAACTAAAAAATAACATGGGAATGTTCGATAATATATCTGTAGCAGACAAGCTTCCTTATTCACAGGAAATGATTGATCTTGGTTTGAACAAGAACAATAGAGATTTTCAAACCAAAGATTTAGATTGTTCATTGTCTGAATATTGCATTCAGCATGGTGAACTTTTCGAGAAGAAATATAAAAACCAAAGGTGGATTCAAGCCGATCCAAAAGGCAAGTCTTTTGCTGACCGTGCAGGACGCATGGAAAGAACTGATGAGTATTGGGATAAAGTAGATTTGCACGGCGTCATTCATTTTTACGATAACCAATACGATGTCCAAGATAAGTGGGATTGCTGGATAGAATTTAAGGCAATTTTTACAGATTCAAAACTTGAACGCATTGAACTTTTTAAGTTTGAAAAAACTGATAATCAAGGAAGAAAGGAGCAGTCAAAAAAATGGGAGGAGAGATTGGATCGCGAAAATAATCTCTGGTATAATAAATATTTTTTTCACACCGCTCCCTTTCTCTGGTTCAAAAGAAAAATCTGCAACAAGATTGCGGATGGAATTATTTTCGTTGGTCAAAAAATGAGAGGATATTAAAATGAAATATAAAACAATACCAAGTGCATTGCCAATTGAATACGAGAACAAATTGATCAAGCTTTACAGAAAGCCTTGGGCATTATCCGTGGAGGATTGGGATATTTTTGAAGCCGAGATAAAGAAGAAGCATCCAATTCAATATTTCTTTAGAGAAGAGTTGACTCTAAAACTCTGGGTTTGCAGGAGAAAATTAAACGATTATATTTGGGCAATTAGAAACCGCATCTCTAATCCAAGAAAAGAGATGAGAAAAATTGTGTTTCCCGCTAGATATGAAGATCTGCCAGAGATTATATTTAATTTTAATAAACAAGTTATTATAGAAATTTACGAAAGAGAAAAATATTTCGATAAAATTGAGCCTTCGTCGAATAAATCAAAAAGCGGACAATTCGAAAAAAATTTGAAAAAATATTATAAATATGTTACTGAAACAAGACCGCAAATGCTTAATGAAGCTGATAATTCCCTCCCAATGAAAATATCAAAGCTGAAGGCAGACTTTAAAAAGACCAAAACTTGGGCAAGGAAACATGAAACGATAGATAAACTTGATAATGAAATGTGCGTTTGGGTAAGCGCTAACAGAGAATATTTTTGGACATAATATGAACCCTAAAATTCTATTTAAAATATTTTTTACTCCATTTAGATTTTTAATTTGCGTTCCGCTTTTTTTTCTAGCCTCTATAATCTTTTTCATTGGTTTTTGTTTTTATGATGAGGCGTTAAAAGATTACTCCGAGTCATTAAAGTCTTTGTGGATATTTGCTTCAAAAGGTGGAGAATATTACAGCTAATCATTTGGTAAAGAAGAAATTGATCGCTTAACTAATATTTTACATGGATCAAATAGAATTACTAAGCAGAATCCCGAAAGAGCATTACACGACTCACGAAGGGAAACAGATTAAAGTAGGCGAACTGCTTTCAATTTTAAATAAAAAAAATACTAATCATGCGTCTTCTCGACGCAAATTGCCGAAAATAAATTAAAATTTTTATGATAAAAAATAGAGTATTTTTGCCAATTTTATTTAAAAAATTAAATATAAAAATAGGAGCAGAGCTTGGAGTTGCGGCTGGATTTTATAGTTATAGGCTAAATAGCGCTTATGATTTTGAAAAATTTTATTGTATAGATAAATGGAATGATCATCATAACGAAAATGAAAAAAATAAAGTTGAGATTTTATTCAAAAATAAAAAAAATGTTACAATAATACATTCTTCTTTTTCTGATGCCGTAGTTAATTTTCAGGACAATTTTTTTGATTTTATTTATATAGATGGATATGCGCATACTGGACAAGATGGCGGTAAAACATTAAGAGAATGGTTCCCAAAACTTAGAAAGGGCGGAATTTTTTCTGGTCATGATTACTGTCCAAAAAGGTGGCCAAAAACATTTTTTAATGTAAATAAATTTTTAAAGGAAGAGCTTGGATATAAAATACATGTTACTCGCGAAAAAACAGATCCATCTTGGTATATAAAAAAATGAGTAACTTTACAATAATCAGCGGCTTTACTTTAAAAACTCCATACGAGTCAGAGGTAAAATTTCTTAAAGAATCTTTAAAAAAATTTTCTTTAACTGATGAGCCGCCCGGTTTCCAGGCTCAAGAAACATAAATAAAGTGGGGAAATTTCCCCATTTTCTATAAATGGGGTAGGGGGGGTATAAACCTCTAATACCATAACGCCTTATATATTGGGCATTAACCCCATTATTGTTCAATATATAGCACTATACTGTGCATTAATAAGACCTGATCGAATAGTTATTAGAATATATAAGAACAAAGAGAGAGAATAAGCATTTGGAGTATGGAAAATTGAAGTAGAGCGGATTAAATACCACCCCCCGCCGCGCCCCACAGAAGCGCGGGACGCGATTTTTAATTAATGGGGGAGAGTGTCAGGCACGACGGCGACCTCAACCCCACACCAATTTCGGGAGATAGAGCTTCTCGAACTCCTCTAGTTCGCTCGGCTCAAGCTTCGCTCCATCTACGAACGCAGCCCATTCGACCCAAGAGTCATCGCCGCAATCGCCTTGAACGTGCAGCTTGTAATCTTCTACTTCCTTACCGTTAATCATCATTTTGTTTTTCATGCTCTGAAGATACCACACGCGCCCCGCATTGCAAGCGGAATTTCATTTTTTTCTTTGCGGTTTTGTAAGTAGCGCAACGACAAGGACTAAAAACACAAGAAGGGAAAACAAGTCCCCGTTCACTTGCTGGCCTCCAGTTGCACCACGAACCCCGTTGCGTCTTTCTTACCGTCGCCCTTGACCTTGAGGCCAACCACCACGTTGCGCTTGTCGAGAAAACGCAAGTCGCTTTCGTCACCGTTGACTACTTCGAACCCTTGCCACGTTGTGGGAAGAATGCCAGCGAACACCACCGCAACGTTACCACCTGCACGCAATACGTCCAGAGCTTGCGCCTCGTTGCTCTCGCTGCGCGAGAAAGTCAAATGGTAGTTGCTGGGCATTGCACCTTTGACAAATTGCAAGGCGCGAATCGGGCTTTTGCTGTAGTCATAAAATTGCACAGTAGGGAACGCAGCGAACACGCCCAGCCGCTCCCACGCGATGTCAGATGTTCCATTGAGACGAACACAAGCACGCATTCCTTGCTTTTCGCAACTAGCAACGAAAGCGCGGATGTCTGCGAAAAGAAGAGCCTTGAACGTTGGCGTGTCATCGAAAAACAATTGCGTGCGACGAATACGCGCTTGCTGCACGTTGGACATCTTGCCACGCCCTGCCGAATAAAGGCACGCAAGCGTGCAACCTTTCGAACGATTACCGCAGACTTCGCCGCGCCCAGCTTGACGCGCTGGCGCAAGGTAGAGAATAGCCGTGAGCCATCCGAAAGCTTCGCCCTTGCTAGTCTTGGCATCCGAGCCAACCGAAAGAAGATTTAATTTCATGCGCGAGAGAGTAGGCCATGCGCGTACACTCGCAAGAAAAAAAAATCAGTTGCAAACGCTAGGGAAAAAAGGCGGGAAGTTTGACACGCTGCGCCGAAAAGGCGAGAAAAAAAAATTGAAAAAAAAATAAAAAAAGACTTGACAGGAGGGGGTCCGGGCCGGGCCCGGTCAAATTTTGTCAAGCAAAAAAATGAAAAAAAATTGCGTGCCAACTGCACAAAAAAAATGACTTGGCACGAAAATTGTCCGAAAAAATAATCAAAAAAAAACTTGTGTGCGGCTCTTTTTTCTCCATACTCTGAGACATGAAAAATAACAATACGCTGAAAAAGGGTTACCTCTACTTCCACACTAAGCTCGCTCGCGTGGAGCGCATCGTGACGGTCAATGGCAAGACGATTGAGCACCGTCACCACAACTTGTCCAGCGTGTCCAACGCGAACAATTTCCGCCGCGCAACCCGTGAGGAAGTGATGGCCTACCTTGGCAAATAAAAATTCGAAAAAGCAAAAAAAACGCTTGCAACCCTCCTGTCCCTCCCTATTCTTTACAGCATGAACTCCGACAACATCCGCGACATTGCTTTTGCCTCTCTCCTGAAGATGGAGTTGAGGCATCCTTTTTTGCCTGACTCAATCCCTACGGAAGCCCACGCTGCGGTTAAGGCTTGGCTCGCTGACCGTCTCGCAGACGCCGAGGCTTACGCCGAGACTCGCGCCGAGGCTTTCGAAAAACGCACGAAATAAAGCTTGCAACTCTCTACTCAACCCTTACTCTCTTTTTTATGAATAAACATTCCCTCACATGGATCGACGGCTTCATCCTGGACATCGACGGCTGCGTCATCACTCCTCGCGGTGGTGCGCCGTTGCAAGATTTCGGATGCGCCAACGGGCTGCCAAATAGCTGGTTCGCCCAGTTCAAAGGCATGAAAAAATATGAGTTCGACACGGCTCGCTGCCTCACTCGTTACGTCGTGCCAGAAGCTGGCGTGACTTACACCATCGATTCTTCGGATTGATATAGTGGGGCTATATAAAGCCCCCGCCTTTACTATATAGTGTCTATATAACGCTATATCAAACATTATATAGGGTGAACCGGGCCCGGCCCGGTCCATTTTTTGTCAAGAAAAAAAACGCATCAAATACCAAAAAAAAATGAAAAAAAATTTGACTGCACGAAAAACCGAGTCATTCTCTCTCCTGTAACCATCATCATCCTATGATCAACCTCGCCCTCACCCCCACCGACGCTGCCCTTGTCCTCGCTGCCCTGCGTAACTCCGCGCAGGACATCAACGCCCCGCAGATTGACGCCCTGATCGATATCGTTCAGTACAAAATCAACCTCGCGGAACGCGAGGCCGACGCGGAGGAGAGCGACCTCTTCCGCAGCGACGCCGAGGCTGATGCCGAACGTTGCCGCGAAGACTGCGAGCCGATTCACGACTACCACAACCCTTGGGAGGATGACGGGGTCTGATCGGGGGGCGCAAGCCCCCTTTTTTTACAAATTTTTTACAAACCGGGCCCGGCCCGGCCCATTTTTTTGTCAAGAAAAAAAAGAAAAAAAATTGAAAAAAAATCTGAAAAAAAGTTGACCGCACGGAAAAAACCATCATTCTACCCCGTATGAACCTCATCAACTCCCTCCCCTCCACCGCCGCCGCCGAAATCGCCACTCTCTCCCCTGCGGAGATTGCCGAGATGGACGCTTGGTTTTCTTTCGTTGATTCCGTCAACGATGAGATCGAAGCGCGTTGGGTGCAATTCGCGGCGGATGTTGACGCGGGGGTGCGGTAAGCGCCCCTTTTTTTTCTTTCACTTTTTTCTTTACTCTCACCGATTTTTTCTTATTCTTCCCCCTATGAATCAAATTACCGATACCGCCTCTGCCTCTCTCACGCCTTGGACTCCTGACCCCAATCTGAAATGGGACGTTGTTTTCGACAACCTCTGGGAGTATCGCCCCGCTCTGCGCGGCGTGACCCTCCAGCAGATTCGTGACCACGTTGACGGCGAATTTGCTGACGCTCAGGTTCGCGATGAGTTCTTTGATCTGGACTTCTACGATCCTCGTCAAGGCATCCCCATCTATGCCAGCTATCTCGACTTTCGAGACGATCACTTGCTTGCTCGGTGCTACCTTAGCAAATAAGGTTGGGGCGTAATTTTTACAAATTTTTTACAAACCGGGCCGGGCCCGGTACGTTTTTTGTCAAAAAGGGGCCAAATCATTATTTCGTATTTATGTATTTGCTGTTAAGCGCCGGGCCTGGCCCGGTCCCCTTGTCAAGCTTTTATTTCGTATTTTTTTATTTGCTGATTGTTCTTTTTCTGTTGCATTTGCCGATTTTTTAATCAGAATTCTAACCATGAAAGTAACCAAACGCTGCCAATTCACAGGCGATCTCCACACGATGGATTTCCCCGACATGACTCCCAGCCAATACCATGAGGCTATGGCCAAGTGGGAAAACGGCGCTCTGATTCAAGAAGCTTTTCATTTTCTGCTCGCTGATGAGCGCGAGTTCATCATGACTGGAACTCCACCGCACATCTGGTACAAAATTTTCTCTGATGGTGGTGGCTCCGATTAACACATGAAAATCAAAACAGAAGTCTACTTCAACCTACGCAAGCACCTGCTGTCGATTCGTGTGAATGGCAAGGTAGTTGCACACGCTCCTGCGATCACTCTGGAAAATCCCACGTTCCACGTTAGCGAATCGGGGCGTCAGCGGGTGCTGAAGAATCGGCGCAAGAATGTTCACGCATGGATTCGCGGCGATTGGGACAACTACCTCCGCACAGCAATCAGTCAAGTTATCCCCGAAAATTCTGTCGAGGTGACTTACAACCCTTACAAATACTCAACTTTTGTGCTTGCAAAGGATGGGTCGCCAATTAAAAATGCCCGTTACGTTGCCATCTACGGGAAAAGAATCTTTGCTCAAACATGAAAATCAAACTAAAAAACTATTCGATTACGCTCAACAAATATGCCCTGCCCGCTATCATTCGCAAGAACGTGAGGATAGATTGGGTCAATCTGAAGGAAGGCCACGATGGCGACTATGACCCCAACGATAAAAATGACGAAAATCTTTTGCGGTTCGATGTGTCACGACTTGTGCGTGAGCCATCTGGCCGCTTGCGCTGGGAAGGCATTGAAGACGGCAGCTATTGCACCCAAGTAATTGCCAGCACTCCTCACACTCAACTTGTTGAGCATCTTGTTCATTTTCTTGACACGATCTACGACGATGTTAGTGTCCACGGTAAAGCGAAACGCCTTTGCGAAAGTTTAAGCTGGACGAAATAACCTCAACAAACAAATCATATGCCTAACTGGTGTTTTTGCAAACTGCACGCCTGCGGCGATCTCACTCGCTTCAACAAGTGGCTGGAAGAAAAGGAGGGTTTTTCTTTTTCTGCTATCCACCCCATGCCAAAAGAGTTAAAGGAATCTGAACCATTCAACGGCAATCATCCGCGCCGCCACGAATTCAAGCGCAAATATGGTGCGACTGATTGGTACGATTGGCGCGTGATTAACTGGGGAACCAAGTGGGACATTGACGATGTAAACATTCAGGAATGTGACCCAACGATGGTTTCGCTTCACTTCTCTACCGCTTGGTCTCCTCCTCAAATGGCAATTCAATCTCTCGCTGCTTTGTTCCCTGAATTAAAATTCAAGCTCGCTTATCTTGAAGAGGGAATGGGTTTCGTTGGATATGGCACTTGGGAAAATGGCGAGTATCTGGGCGGAAAGCATGAAGACGATGCCTCAACCGATGCATGGAAACGCATTGCAATTGACGAGTTTAGTTGGGAGCCAATGGAGGAGAACGAAGAAGAAAGTCAATAAAAAAATCGGTGCCTCGCTGTAACTTTTTGGTTGCGGCTTGGCACCGGGCCGGGCCCGGCACAGGCGTGTCAAGCAAAATCTTCACCCTCTACCACAAAAAAAATTCAAAATAAATCTTGCAGAACGCGCACACTCTGTCATTCTTTTGGGAGATGAGCAATGCCGCTCCAATTTTAATTCAAACTGTTCCCCATGATTGCTGACACTCCCTCGCTTATCCTCGCTTATCGCTTGCTCGCTTTTCGGAGCGCACTAAAGCTCGAAACTCTCGGCTTGATCAGTTCACGCGGCTCGGTTTCAAACGATGTTCGCAAACTGTGCAGTTCCCGCACTCGCGACAAAAAGAAACTGCTTGCAGAATACGAAACTCACCTCAAGGCTCACAACATCCTCAAATCATAATAACATGAAACTCGTCATCACTAGAACCGACATTGAAAACGCCTTCGTCTACAAGTACGGAGTGCATCGTCACGAAATCGAAATCGACATTGTGTCGCAGCCCATTGTCCCCTCGTTCCCAAAGGTCAATTCGATTCACGACGCGGATGTTCGCGTCGCAATCGCATCGATTTTCGATGAGGCTATGACCATTCAAGACAATCACCGTGAGGGCAAGGAGGTTTCCCCCAACAAGATCAGCCTCATCAAAGCGGTTCGCACTCTCGTCCCCAACACTTCCCTCAAGGATGCCAAGGACTATGTAGAGAATAACCTGCTCAAATTGGATCACAATTTTTGATACATGAAACCCAAGATCGACCTTTCCCTATGCTAACTAAACCCACCCTCACGAACATCTCCCTTGCTGCTGAACTGTCGGCCAAGATGCGGTTTGCTCTGGTTCCCTCGACCATTCCCTACGAACACCACGAACAGATTCAGAAATGGCTGCGCGAAATGGTTTGCAAAGCCGAAGAAAATGCGGAGGCTTACGCTGAAAATTACCTGAAGACCCACGCGAAATGAAAACCACCACCGAAAAAATTTATGCCTACCTCCTGCAAAAATATGAATGGAACACCCAGCTTGTTGAAAGCCATCTTCGTTTGCGCGGCTTTGCGCCTGCTTCTACTGATGCTGCTTTTTGGGGCGGTTTCATCGCTGCGGGGGCAGAGCGATACGGTCAGCGTCTCGCGTGGAGAGATTGTTGCGGCGACTCTGATCTTGGAAGCGGGTGGGGAGGCTGATCCCCGCGCAATGGCTGCGGTTCGCGAGGTGATCGCGAATCGTGCCAAGAATAAAACGGAACTTGCCGTTTGCCTCGCGCCGAAACAATTTTCGTGCTGGAATAAAATTTCCCCGCAGCGTGGAATTGAAATTGCAAAGCAGCATCCGAAATGGTCGCAAGCTTTAGCTTTAGTAAAAAATAAATCGAATTATACAGGCGGCGCGACTCACTACCACGCGAAAAAAGTTTCCCCAAGTTGGGCGAAAAAGCTTGCGCAAACGGTGCAAATCGGCAATCATATCTTCTATAAATAACATTATGAAAAACGGTCAACTGTGGTACAATACAATGACGCGCCGAGTGGAGCGCGTGATCGCAACGGGGCCGCGTGTATGCGCGACTTCTTTTCATCGCGAGGATCTGGCGGGGTGGCCTAACTCTTACTTGCGCCGCGCTACGGGTGGAGAGGTGAAGGAATACCTCGAAGGCGCAGAGGGTCGTCGTTCTGTAGTTACTACAGAGGGACGCCTCGCCTACGCATGATTGTATAACTTTTTCGGTGGAATAGTACGCAAGGAGAGCTTGCGGCACTGGGGGTTTTCGCCATTCATTAAACACCACCGAAATTATATAGTGTTTATATAGCGCTATATCAAACCGGGCCCGGCCCGGTCCCCCCCCTGTCAAGACTTTTCTCAAAAAAAGTTTTATGCCAAGCGCGAATTAAAATTCAGTTGGCACGAAAATTGTTCGCCGCCGCATCAAAAAAACTTGAAAAAGTTCTTGAGTCTGGTGCAGTTTAGCCCACGCTTTCCCTTGTCAGTTTAACCTCAACCAAATAAAAAAATGCAAGCGATCAACCTCCGTGTCTGCGGTGCAGACAATTCCGAAATCAGCCTCCCCGACCTCGCCAAGGTCGCGACTCCCAACGCTACCGATACCTACCAGCCCATCCCTCACGCGAATCTCGTTTCGATTTTCCGCGAGCAGATGAAGCTTGCGGGTCTCGCGATCAAGCAGGAAATCCACACGACTGCCCGTTTCGGTCAGCGTTACTTCGGTCTTTTCGAGATCGACATGGGCAAGCAAGGTTCCTCTGGTACTGTTGTGGGCCTACGCAATTCGCATGACAAGTGCTTCCCTGCTGGCTTCTGCGCTGGCAATGCGCCTTTCGTCTGCTCCAATCTAGTATTCCACAACGAAATTGTGTTTGCTCGCCGTCACACAACCAACGTTCTGCGCGATCTGCCGCAGATCGTTTCGCGTGGAATCGGTGCGCTCTCCGATATGTGGAACAAGCAGGAGGCTCGCGTTGCCAAGTACGAGGCGACCCCGTTGACCGATGACGAGGCTGGCACTCTCATCCTGCGCGGCTATCGCGCTGGCGCGGTTGGCAAGACGATGATTGCCGACGTTCTCGACCAATGGGAAAAGCCCGTGCATGAAGAGTTTGCCCCGCGCAATCTCTGGTCTCTGCACAACGCTTTCACCGAGGTGTACAAGGGCAACCTCATCGCGCTCCCCAAGCGGAGCCAAGCCCTGCACAGCATCCTCGACCCCTTCGCTGGTCTCAACTTGACGGTTGACCTGAAGCCCGAGCCTGTGGCAGTCTGATCAAACGGGGGGCGGTGACAGCGCCCCCTTTTTTTTTATGCTGCTCTCAGTCCTGTTTTTTTTAGTGCTGATAGCTATCTTACTGAAAAAAAAATTGCTATGAATGACAAAATCAAATTGGAGTGGATGCTGACACGTTATCAGATTCAACAGAAGCGAATTCAAAAAGCTCTGAAGAGTCTTGAGGAGCTTGGCGACAAAACGCCAGAGGAAGCCGAAAAGATGTTCGCCCGTGAGTCTGTAGTGACTATATACAGGCGCAACGGCTGGCTGAATGAAGATGAGCGTTGGAAGATTGCGTTCTACGCTCAAAAACTCCCTCGCCGCACTCGGCGCAGGGACTGCGCCCTGCACCTGTACGAGATCGCCGCAAAGTTTTCGGTGAGTCTCCCAACTGTATATAGATACTCCTACTATCAAGGCGAATGATTTAGCAGAATCGGGGGCGCGTATCGATAACACGCGCACTTAATATGACAAACGAACTAAATAAACAAATAAAAGATAAGCAGATTGTGATTGATTGTTTACTCGGATCTCTAGATTCCGCTCGATACGAAATCGAAAGATTGCGAGAGCGCATAGCCACACTTGAGGCTGAGAATCCTAAGCCTAAAAAGAAAGAGCGTAAAAGCCTACAGTCTTTTGTTCGCACATAGATATAACCCCCCCTCAATATTGAAAGGCACGCGCTCTCGTGGTCCTGCGCCTTGGCGGAAACTTTTGATCATTTCCCTAGGGCGGAGTTTTGCGGAAGTGGTTTCGAAGGGCGCTTCCGCGTGGTTTCCTGCGGGGAGGAGGTCGGGGAGTTAATCGCAGAAAACCAAGCTGGGCGGGAGGTCTTGCGCTCCCGCGCCTAGCCTTTCCCCTTGCCTTCCGGCCCCGCTTCGGCGGGGCTTTTTTTGTGCCCGAATCCGCCTTGCTTGCCCTTTTCCTCGCCATTGTGCAGCTAGAAAGCGGGGGAAACCTAGCTGCGCGAAATGGGGACGCTATTGGCCCGGCGCAAATTCGGCCTGGCGTGATTTCGGATTGCGCGGCGCTTGGCATCCGGGCGGATCCGCGAACGCTTGCGGGGTCCTTTGTCCTTTTCAAGAC
>Ga0194115_10001476_pt1 | contig 30135 bp, 70 predicted proteins | sample TA2MahsurfametaG_3_FD_148656 | JGI IMG/M metagenome (GOLD analysis project Ga0194115, IMG submission 148656) | Freshwater microbial communities from Lake Tanganyika, Tanzania - TA2015002 Mahale S4 surface | ecosystem: Environmental > Aquatic > Freshwater > Lake | place: Tanzania: Lake... | reverse complement strand
TACAAAACCAATCGTAGAAATTGTAGCAATCGTTTTCACTACCTTCTGAGTCAAGGATTATACCTTGGTCGAATGCTTCGAGTTGTTGTTTGAGGCTTATTTTTGTCATAACTTTTATTTATTTAATTCGTATACGTCGTCATAATATGACATTAAATCATCTACTCTTCCATGACTAATCAACAAAGATTCTTTAGCTAAAAACATCAATCTAGTTTCTCGTGTCCCATATATCCAATGATACATTAAATCATTAACTAATTCAGCATAGAACTCAGGGTCATTTTTGATGTCTTCAAGCGTTGGCGCATACGCATCTTCGATTTGCTGTCTACGATCGATTCTATTAGCATCAATGTACGGATTGTTTTCTTTTGTCATAACTTTTATTTTAGATAATTCGGTTTGCTACGAAACCTTGTACATCTGAAGCATTGTAGTGTTCCTCAATAGCGATCTCTACCCCGGGATTATCCATCAACCATCCATTAGCGATATCAAATACCATCGAAGCATCTATATCACCAGCATCTCTAACTCCATCTCTGAGATCTTTTAACTCTTTATCAAGCTGTGCTTTTGTCCAATTTTTCATAACTTTTTTTTAGTTTAACTATTATCTGCTCAACCTTTTTAAAAGTTTACTTTGATTACCGGAAGCTACTCATCCGGACCCATGTCTATTAAACCTTCATCCAATCTCTTACAGAGCTCTTCATCCAGATGAGCATAATTAGACATATCTTCTAGATACTTTTCAATAGACGTGTTCTCCTGGGGGCTATGCTTATCTCTATCCCAAGTTAGATTCTCGATAACGGAATAAGTTCGACCGTGGTCAAACTCTTGAGACCCCCAGAACTCATATGTTCCGATTCCGTCATTCTCAAGGCTATATTCAACCTTAAATACTACATCGACGTACCCTTCATCGCATTCCAGAACTACTTGTTGGTATTGTTTATATGTTTTCATTTCAGTGTTTTTTACCTTATTAACGTAACAAAGTCGCCAAATTCTCGATCAAATACCTCAACTAGATTCTCATAATCTCCTGCCATCATTTGATCAATAATAGGGTTAGGATCTTTGCTTATTTGACGAGCTAGGGTGCGGGCAGTACCGAGCAGGTAAAAGGCATTACCTTGAGGACCTGTTAGGTCTATTTCGAGATTTACTCGGCGTTCTGATTTAGGTACTATCATATTAGTTTTCTTCAAAGAGTTTAATCCAGTTTTGAAACAAAAAAGCTTCCGTAAAGTTTGGAGTCCCCATGATAGGATGTAATGCCGATATACCTGCAAAGAGTCGAACAGTATTATAGGATAAGTCTAGAAGAGAACGTTTATTTCTCAACTCCTCTAACATTTCTTTATAGGTATAGGGGTAAACTGCTGCCTCCTGTTCAAGGATGTTTTTAGTCTCAGGCTTGAGACGATCATAAAGGTGTTGGTATTTCATAAGGTTTTTAAAATTTAGTCTTCAAAGTAAAGTAAGCTTATACATTCAGCATGTTCAAAATGTCCAAGATCCTCGTAGAGGCTATACGCACTATCGGCATCGGACATGTCAACTATTTCAATAACTTGGTTAACTAGTTCTGCTCCGAACAAAGTTATAGCCTCCTGTAGTTTTAATTCTGACATAGTAGCTGTTATTAAATTTTAATAGCTTGTTGATTATCCTTAACTACTAGGTAGTCTTTATAAAGCTTCCAATTAACAGTATACTCTCTGATAACTTCTCCGTAGGAAGGAAGAGTTGCACTTTTAAGTTCCTGGCGGATAGATAGTCGCCACTTAATGAATTGACGCGAGGTTAGGGTAGGTGTCATTGGATTAAAGATTTTTTAGTTTAACTATTATCTGCTCAACCTTTGAAGAGCTTTACTTAATATACCAATTAACTTCAAACTATTATTCCCCTACTCTACCCATGGCTTTACAATATCAGGATTTACAAGAACTGCCACCGCAAAAATAATCGTCATTAAGAGCAACCCTATAATGAGTTGTCCTAACACTGAAACGAATGTTGTGCTGAATGAATTGATTGTGTTTTTATTTTGTTTTTGCATGTTGCTATTTTACTTTATATTGTGGGTTAACCAAAATTGGGCCCTGGTATAGTTTCCTATTTGAACTATATTTCTTTCTAGACTATTATTCACAAACTCGACTACTTGATTTGCTATTTCACTAGAACTTTCAGGGTCACCATCTTAATAGCTCACCATAAATCTATCTAGAAAGGGGCTATAACCCGAGCTATAATCAGGTTTACCGATGATACGCTCCATTTTCTCGTCAATGAGATTTTCAATATGGGTAATAAAGTCTTCTTTTGGTTTCATACCTTTTTACTTCTTAGTTGCCCCATATGTAAATAGCAATCCAGGTAATATCCTAAATTTTGCAATCGTTGAAATTTTTCGTACTTCGTTAAACTTAAAGACATAATTTGCTTTAATAAACGATAAGGGGGGTTGGATGTGTTTTTCATACTTTTATTTATTAAAAAAGTCCTTAAAGTATCTCATAGTCTGAGTCTCTTTAGTACCTAGCTGCCAATAAGCCAGCAGGTCTAACACCAGATCGGCATAGAGTATAGGGTCTGCTTTGATGTCTTTAAGAGTAGCAACATGCTTACCAAGTACCAATTCTTCATGATTGATACCCCCCGTACTTATGTACGGAGATTTTTGTTTAGGTTGTCTCATAATAGTTTTTTAGTTTAACTATTATCTGCTCAACCTTTGAAGAGCTTTACTTTTATTACAGAATTAAATCAGTTAGCTTGATGTAATGTTTTAGTACTACTGTCCATCTATGAGGTCAAATACACCGTAGACACCCATATACACTATGTCATTAATATCTTCCTGCGATAGCTTGCCATAGAAGATAAAATAGGTTGGTATCTCTACAGGGTTACGAAGTACATCAACTTTAAGAGTCTTACCGTTAAGTTCTATCATTCGGTTCTCTTCATGTTCAATACCTGAGTTTCTAAGAAAATCCTCCGCATCTTCCGCGTCTCGTCCATCCTGGGCGTCTATATTGAAAATTCTCTCTCTATTTTTTTCACCTGACTCGTCGAACCATTTTTTAAATGCTTCTAATGCAGTCCGGCTCCGATTCGGTGTAGTTATGTAACCTTTAAAAGTTAATAAATGATCGTCATCTTGGTCCTTAAATAAGGTATAAAAGAGACCGGGAGTAGGATCTACTTTTATTTCATTTAGTGTAGGTATTCTTTCGTACTTAGCACCTCTGTAGGTAATGTATTTAGGTTGATTTGAGGTCATCTTTATAACGATTAAACGTTGTTTGAAAATCTCTACTTTTTATATTTCTACTTTTATGTGATACAGATTTCATTTTTTCATACATGGAACGATACTGTTCTATCTTTCTTTTTCCGGTGTTTTCAATTTCTTGGTTAAAATCTTCATAACTAACGGTTCTCGGGTCCCCTTTTAATAATTCGTCACCATATTTGTCATATAAAGATTCCCAACTTTGTTTATCTAACATAAGTTCAGGAATACCATTAGATTTACGTAACTGTATCAACATATCATCCGATAACCCTAATGTATTTTCATTTAGAGTAGGTATTCTTTGATACTTAGCACCTTTATAGGTAATGTATTTAGGTTGATTTGAGGACATAGGCTAGGGGTAATTAAAAATGATTTGGTATTACCTTTCATCTAAGAGAACGGAATCCGAAGTAGGAGCTTCACTATTTTCATTTACAAGTCCAACCCTACGGTACTTAGCACCTTTATAACTAATAAAGTCAGGATGTTCTTTTGAATGCTTACTTAACGGAGTTAGTTTGTTTTCAGTTAAGTATTTTTTTAAGTCGAAATTATCTTTCATATTATTCAATTGATTTAACGTTTACTATAAATAGGCTAGGGTTAATAAAAATTTTAGGTTAATAGTTCACCCTCTACAAACTCTCTAAGTACTCCTTTTAATACTTCATACTCCTCCCCACCAATAGGCACCCCTTCCATATCCTGTATTAGTACTTCAAATACCGTACCTGTTGTGGTTATAAATTCAGTATACTTTACATACCTCCCACCCACCTTAAGTACATATACATGAGGTTTTAAAGCCTCTTTTATATCAAAACTAATAAAGGTTATATCTTTCATAAAGTCATTCCTTTCTTTTGAATGAGGTTGTATGCCCACTCTAAAGCCTCTATTTTAGCATTTACTAAATGCTCCTTATCTATAAACCCGTAGGTACCATTATCACCCAGCTTAACTTTCAGGCTAAGTATCTCTGCTCGTAAATCTCGTAGAACTTCTTTCATAGGTTATTCAGGTTGAATCATTACAGTTCCTGCATCGTACCACTCGGAGTACCAGCCGTGTTGTTGGAGTATGCTCTCAAATTCAACCAATACTCCAAGTTCGTATAACGAACCCTCGGCATAGTAATCGTAAATAACAGCACCTTGGTACTCTGACATATCCTCACCACTCACCCATACACCTCCCTGACTGTTACTAGAAAATTCTTCCGTAGTTCGTACTCCGGACTTAATGTACTGTTTAAGAAAAGTCATTAACTCTTCTCTGGTCCATTGTGATGTCTCCATAATAGTTTTTTTAGTTTAACTATTATCTGCTCAACCTTTGAAGAACTTTACTTACTCTTCGGTATAAAATGTCGTAAATACCTCTCGTAACTCCAGCAGTATTTTCTTATACTCTATCTGACTTTCTGTAAGGTGCAGTAGATTAAACATATCGGCTAAACTTAACTGCAAGAAATTATCTTCTTTCTTTAGTTTCTCCACTAGATTTTCTCCGGTGATAGGATAACTTATGAGATTAGATTGAAGCTTGTCTCGAAGGTCTGAGCGTAGTTTATCGTACAAATTTAACATCTCTTTATGATTTAAATGGGTTACTTACACAGGTCGAATAACGTTGTAATTTTCTAAAAGCCCTACCAGCAGTAGCTTGAACAGATTTAACATCCGAGCCTATAGCTAAGGCAATAGAAGAGTATTCAGGGTACTCAGATGATCCTGAGAGGTATCGTTTTTCTATAACTACTCTCTCAAGCGGAGTTAAACAGCTTAACAACTTTTGCAACGACAAATTCATTTCTTCTTGGTGTTCGGAATCATTATCAGAATCAGGATTAGCTAATAGATCTGCAAAAGTTAGGTCGCCATCTTCAGTAGCAGGTGCATCTAAACTACCATAATGCTCCCCGACACTCATTGCTGCTTTCATAACCCCCATCTGCAATCCTCCTAAATTCTTTAAGGTCTTCCTAAGACGCTCTAAGATCTCTTGATCGGTAGGCTCTCGACCTTCTTCCGTAAAGATAGCTCCTGATATTTCCCTAGCTTTTCTCTGAATACGTTTATGGGTGACGGGTATTTTTGCAATATGCCCATGGCTATTCAAATACTTTAACATCTCTTTTCTGATATACCAAACAGCAAAAGATATAAACTTAAAGCCTCTTGACGGGTCAAATTTATGAGCTGCTTCTATCAACCCGTTATTGCCAACAGCAATTAAGTCCTCTAAGAGCCTCCCCCCAGCATTATCGTACATCTTAGCTACCGATATAACAAACCTTAAATTAGATTTAACTAATAGGTCTATAGCTTCTTTATCCCCTTCCCGCGCTCTGTAAGCTACTTCAGCTTCCTTAGCCGGAGACAGCATTGGCAATGCCGCAACCTCGGTGAAATAAATGTTACTGGTCCTGCTTCGAAAAGCAGTTACTCTCTCCCCTACTTTAAACTGTTTCATATTATTTGGTTATTTTTAAGTTAACCTTTATCTGCTCAACCCTTGGGAAGCTTTACTTTACTTTCGGATTTTTTTACCCGACTTATATTTACCGTATCTATAGACATAGTAAAAAAGCAAAGGGGAGAATATTATAAGTCCCCCCAATGCTTTTAACCTCTCTTTGCAGGTAAGTTTAACCACAAACCTACTTATCTGTTGGCCTACCTTTACGGACCCTAAAGCCAGTTTCTACAGCATTTTTAACAAACCAGTCATAAAACTTTTTAGAATTTTTAACCAGTTGGTATTTCTTAATTAGTGTAGTACCGGTGAGTGGATTAGTGATTGGATGATCGATAATCATATGGCCTTCCGCCCGTAATTGTCGAATAGCAGTTCGAATAGTAGCAGAATCTTGTCTGCTTTTTTCATAATTAACTCCTAGCGACTTTACAAGATCGGCCTGAGTAAGACCTCCTGAATGCTCTCTCAAACAAAGAAGTACTTTGTTAGAGACTGAGTTTTCTCTTCTGCGTGTTAATGTTCGTTTCATGTTAAAAAGTTTAAAGGGTTTTTAAGTTCTTGTTATTATCTGCTCAACTTTCAAAAAACTTTACTTAGAGCTCCTATTTTTTTTTTATTTTATTTTTAGTCCTGACCATATACCTTCGACAATCCCATCTATATTTTTTAGCATTCTCTGCAGCTTCTATTTCATAAGGGTGTAAGTCGTAGTCATACTCCTGAGCTAGTTCGGTGTACTTCTCCATATCCTGAAGGTAGTGTGTATATTCATGTACAATCGTATCAGCTAAATCAACAACGCTTCGATGTCTTTTACGGTAAACTAATATCTTATTATTATCATCATCGTAACACCCCCTATCGGCAGTTTTAATTTTATTACTTGTTATGTAAACAAGGCTAGGTGCCGATGTACAGTATTTTGAAAGACCTAAGGTATTAGTGCAATATTCAACAGCAAGGAGTACTTCTTTTCTTGTAACTTTTTCTATATTCATACTACGAAATTACTTCGTAATAATATAAGATAAGGTTACTAACTTTTACAACTTAAACATCATCAGGTTCATCATCAAGGCCGTCTAATAACGTTACATCCCAGGTGTTAATATCATCATCATCTACTTCAGTAGTAACGGTAGGAAGTATTTTACTCATTACCTACACCATGTTTTTATCTTCTTCATCAAACAAATCTAATCCTTTGTAATCGGAATGATTTTGTTTCATATATTCAATAGATTTAGCCCACCTGATAGATAGAGGAACTACTATAAGTAATATAATGAGAAATGTTACCATACTAATAAATATGAATCAATTTGATAAAGTTTTGGGTTCATACTTATGTTTAACCACTTCATAAAAATCAGGAGCATACTTTTTTGCTAAATACATATAGTATTTGTTTTTAACATTCTCATCTTCCGTTGTCTCATATTCAATTAAATCTCTAAGACGGGCAGCCATTTCGTATCGTTCAGTTTGAACACACCAATCTAAGCGTTCTTGTATAACAGCTACATAGTCGTTTTGTGTCATAACTTAAACTGTTTTAATTTCTACTACTATTTTTTTACCATCCACAAACAAAGGAATACTAATTGAATCATCTGTGGGATGATACATTTTAGGAAATTGTTTAATTTCATATTCCTGTTTTATGTCTGGTGTTCCTCCAATTGTTTCCCATATTTGGAGTCCTTCTTGAATCTTTGTTGTGATTCTTTCTACTTGTTTTGATTTGTTTTCCATAACTTATGTTTATTAAATAAAAATTTTATACATCCCCAATATATAAGCAATATACATTTCCATTTTGGGAGATATCCAGCTTTAGGTGATTCTGTAGTTAGCAGTGTAAAGGTAATAACTTTTTCTTGTCTCCAGTCTTCTTCGCTTTTAGCAAAATCTATAGTTGCTCGATCGTGTCTTGATCTAAAATAGAAATAATAATTCAAGAATATACCCTCGGATTGTACTGGACATAAGCCGGAAGGTTTGTAGTACCAGTTTATCATATATAGTTTAATTTAATATCTCTTCAAATTCTACAACAGGAACTTCTTTACAAAGGAATAGCTTACTATCACTTCGAAAGGTATGGGTACATCCATACAGTTGTCTTAATTCAGAGACCATTTCGCTAGGTAGTTGTTTTGGCTCTTTTAAACTTCTGTATACCTGGTACCAGTTACTTTCAATTTGTATAATTTCACCTAGATTCATTTTGAATTAAAAATTCGTTTGACTTGTTCTGAGATTGGTATAGGACCACCTTCGTCATCTACTCTAACAAATGTCATAGATGTAGTTAATATAGTAACCTCTTCTTCTTTAAACACATTATATGACCTAACCTCAACATCAAATGTAGCTGATGTATTACCCAATCGGATTAACTTCCCGTATATTTTTAATAACGAACCTTCCTTAGCTGGTCTCTTAAATATACATTTATCTATGGATATCGTAACCATATTTTTAGAATGGCATATCTCCATAGCATAAGCTGCTAAGGCAGCATCTACCCACGCTAATAATTTTCCCCCAAAGAGATTTCCATGGAACCCTAAATCCATCTTCTTAATTGGGTGAGTGGCGAGTAGTTGCATAGTATTCTAAGTATATGAATATACGTAAAAAAAGAAACAAAGAAATAGGGCCCGAAGGCCCTACTTCCCCCCTAATACTTACGCCGGTAGGTACTCCGTAGCTAGTTGGAATAATTGTCTATTGAGTTGAATATCCTTATGGAAGTTAGTTATCTTCTTAACTTTCCTAACTCTAGCTCCCGCTAAAGCTCCATGGAATCCTCCATTGATTACTGCCTCTTGTACCTTATTATAAGTTACCCAGAGGTCACTTCCCTTATCGGACTCTCTTTGAGGCTGCAGTATGGCCTGTACGGTTCCCTGGTCTACGGTATCCTGTAGAGGTTTTTCAATTGCCGGTACAACTCCTCTCCTCAGTAAAAACCCTTTAATTGCAAATTCTTCTTGTTGAGTTTGAGTTAAGTCCGTATTCTTCATTTCATTTAAAATCTGCAGCTTATTAGGTAACTCCTGTACAGTACCCTCTACCATGGCTCTCAACTCTTCAAAAGTATAACCCATGTGCTTGATCTTAAAATCTGCAAACTGGTCTGTAGCAATTATCAAGCCGTTCGAACAAACAAGTCTATACAGTCCAATCATAAATTTAAAAGAGGAAAGTCCATCGTGAGAATTTAAAAGAATTATCTCCGGGTAACTATCATCCCTCTTTTGCCCTGAGATCTTTAGATCAGGGTTACGGAACTTAACCATATGGCTTGTAAAAATACTGTCGGCCTTACGATGCTTTCGCTGAGAGGCTTGCATTGGGTACCAACCAAGCTTTTCGAGATCGTCAATAACCTCGTAGGTAGGTACGTGAACATAATTGTCACTTAACCTAGGATTAGACGGAGTTTCACGAAAGGCGTGAGGTACCATCTGCTGGAGATTGGCTTTGGTCAGTCCGCCAAAGTCAGGAAGGGGTGTGTGTAACATAGTTTAAATTTTTAGTTATACACAATTATCTGCTCAAATTTAAAGAAAGTTTCCTGGTTAAAAAAAGTTTTGAACTTTTATTTTTCTCTATTTTTTTTTCCTAAGTGTATCTTGAAAGCCTTTTATAAACCCTGCAGTGAACAAGCCTATTGAGACCGGTAAGTAATAAGGCCATAATAATGTCTCTATTAGGAATCTTTTATGTCCGGTAATTTCCGGATTAAATCCAGTTATTGCAGCATGTAGGCAAGCCATGCATGCCCATCCGGTTAAGTAGAAATTTAAATAGTCAAGTATCATTGTGGTAGTGTATTAAATTTTACGGTTTTTTTGATAAATTCTTTTATTCCATTTCTTTTACAACCATAAACAATCCCTTATCTAAAGTAAAGCCATTGTTTAAAAAGTGTTTTAAACTAGATACATTACAATGCGCTATAAGGGGTTTTCCTAATTCTTTTACTTTCATATTTCTATATTCCCAAAGTAATTTATAAATGCCTTTACCTCGATGTTCTTCTACAACATAAGCGTGTCCTAAATAAATATGTTTGGGATGTTCCACATACGAAACTACACCAACTAATTTATCTTTAAAATAGGCACCCTGATATGTAGCGGATTTATCTAATAAATCAGATTTTAGGTGACCCAATTCTTTTTCTACTTCATCGTATTTAGTTGTCCTTATTTCCATTGTTAAAGAATGATAAAAGTTTAGCTCTATAATTTTTTACTTTAGTCATACCTATCCATTTTCCAAAAACACTTCCGGATACATAGAAAAATATAACCCAAAAATCACCTTTTAATAAATTATCTATTGAATAATAAATCGAACCCAAACTAACTAAATTAATAAAGATAGAATTTAAAAGCAGAGCATTTGTTTTATTTTCATATGTAAGTTTAATTTCAAATACTTTACCAATATTAAATAAAACTTGTAGAATAAATACGATGAAATAAATCATTTCCAAAATAATTGAACTAAAATAATTCCTAACGATAAAATTAAACAAGCAATCGTTTTGGATGTTAATGGTTCTCCAAACAATAATTGAGCCATAATTGTAAATACAATCACTCCAATTCCAAACCCAATTATTCGACTTGGCCAAATTAATCCATTGTAAGCATCCACAAAATGTTTTACTGAGGACATATAAAGTATTGAGATGGGTATTCCCATTAACACTACAAGCCAATAGTTATTCTTAAACCAATCGATTTTAAGTGGGCCTTGTAGCTGATAAAATGTTAATACTTGTGCTACAAACATTATTACAATTGCTATTATTAAAGATAAAATATTCATTGTTCGGTTTTCTTAAATTTAGGACTACAACCCAAATAGATTGAGTTTTTGAATGGTGTTACTCTATGGGTTTTAATTTTATATTTTTTAATAACTTCATCTACGATTTCAGAAAATTCGTATTCACAAATTTCATGTGCCATAAAATCAATTACCTTTTGCCCATTTTCATCTATGGTGGCGTTGTCCATTAATTCATCAAAATCGGCCGGTGGGGTGGATGCTTTATATAGTTTCCTATAGCATTCCCTCATTGCTTCTTCTTCTTTTGCTGTTGCGTATATCATAATTTTCCTACTTTAAGTTCACCATCATATATTAAATATTCTTTTGAGGGTAAAGCATCAATCATATAGTATTTACCCCCCATTGATTTATCTGTTGTTTTTATATCAATAGATTTAACTTCGGTGTGTCCTACGATTTGTATAAATCTATCTTTGATAGAATCTTTTCCTCTTTTTTTATTTGACCATAACAAAGATCGTGGACGAATCCAAATTGGTGATTGGTTTACATCATCACCATAGGGGTCCCATCCTGTAAATTTAAAAATAGATGGGCTGTATATAAATGTTTCATTTAATTTCTCAACCAAATTATCACAATCCCACATATTTCTAAACCACCTATCCATAAATACTGAAGATACACCGGCGTGTGTACATAGGAACTTATCAAAGGAATATGCCATTTGAAGATGTTCCATATTTTCTTTCAGTACCATTTCTATATCAAATTTAAGAGCGGGTTGAAAACCTGAATAAGTTTGACCAACATTCATATAATGAAAATCGTGATTACCTACTAATAGGATAACCTCTTTACCGCTTGTTTTTTTATATTCAATTATTTCTTTGAAATTATGAATTTGGTCTATGCCAGGTATATCAAAACTATCAAAGTAATCTCCAATAAAGATAACCCTATCAGCGTTTTCTTTTGCTACAATGTCCTTCCAAATTGGACGGCCATGGATATCTCCAATGAATATTGTTTTCATACTTAAATATACAAAATAATTTTTATATTTTCAAATTTAATCCCACCAACTCTTTAGGCCTGTTTTCTTATCTTTTATGATATTACAAAATTCTCCCCATTCCTTTTCTTCTAATTCAGCAGAATATAAAAATACCTTGCTATTGTGTTCCCTCTCTTCATCGGTTAATTTATCTTCATAAGTAAAAGAATTGGGTCTATCAGGCAATGGAATAAAATCACCATCATTATCAATTAACTTACCATACTTTTCTTCAGCCATATCCATATAAACATAATCATTCATTTGGTTTTTTAGAATCTGACTTGCTCTTTCCATTTTAGCAATTTTAGGGATGCGAGTAGAATCAACTCCAGTACCTTTGGATTTGGTTCTATCCCCCATATGCTCAATGGATATCTGCATAAATTGTAATAGAGTGTAGTAATCCCACCACCTAAATTGATATAGTGGTTTTCTAAATCTCCAAATATTTTTGAAAAAGTTTATTAGACATTTTGACTGATAGATAAATTCGATGTAATAGTATTTAAGGTTTTTCATAATCTGATATTAATTTATCTAATAAATCCTTTCGTTCCTCATCTGTCATAATTTGATATTTTGAGAGGTAGTAATCATTTACTTTATTTTCTTCCAAATACTGATGTAATTCTTCTATGGTTCTACATAGTTCATTATCATCTTTATCTGTCATTGTCAAATCGGTTCGTTTCCCAAAATTCTTTTCATAACACCACCAATCAAATGTATCTCTACCCTCCATACCATAAATTGAACCAATCAACATAGCGATAACGCTTTCATATGAGCCTGTAAAGTTTATATGGTCAATACCTGCTTCATATGCTTTATCTAATCTTTCTTGTTGTTCTTTAAGTTCAATAATAATTCTTTCAAATACTTCCGGTCTTATGCTGTAATCCATTGTATTTTGTTTTTAAATTGAATACTTTCACTTCCATCATACTCATTGATAGTAAATTCTTCACCTTCATCTACCCACTCTATATATAAATCTTCAACTCCTCCGGTATTGATACCTGGATAAGTATTTTTAACATACTCTTCTGCACCATCAAAATTTTCTAATTCAATCAACACTACTAAATTTGGGTCAAATATTGCTTCAAGAGGAGCACCCCAAGTATAAAATCCAGCTCCCCATCCATATGAAATAAGAACTGCTACTTTACCATCTCTAATTACTTTGTTCATATTTTGGTTAGTTTATATTTTACACCATCAATTTCTACTACTTTGTTATCGTAAGAATTGGGTTGTTTTTCTTTAACAGAATCATCCAATCCATAGATTATTCTATCTTGAGAATTCCACCAATATCCCTTTGAGGTTTCCCAATAGATTATATTATTTTTCTTATCTCTGATTTCCAAGCCACCGTTGGCCTTAAAATCCCAGTTGATTTGTTGTGCTATTGTTTTAGTCTCTTTGTTCATTATTTTCTTCTTTAGCGTATAAGGTTTCTAAATAATCATCAAGATCCTTTGTAGTCATATAGGTTTTATCAAAATCAGGCTCAAATGTCTTAATTTGTTTAATAGTATGGTCTCTTACACCAATTTTGTAATAATGATCTTCAATAGCATCCGCCAAATCTTGAATGTATTCTGGCCCCACAACTGAAATTCTTAAATCATACCACTCCCATTTTGTCTTATAATCGTAGAATGTAATTCCTTTAGTTAATCTATTATGTAAATTATGTAACTTTCGGTTACGAACCCTTACAATAGAACTATCATTACCAAATACTTGGAGGAATCTAAGAAACCAACGAGGACACCACCAAGGTTTTGCTTCATAGTCCATAGCCAAAACCAATGGGACCATAACTTTATCATAGTTGTTGTAATCAGGCACAGAACCTAAATAACCATACTTTTCAGAAAATCTTCTTGGAAAGAAAATATAACGAATATCATCCCACTCCAAATCACGAGTATAAATCGTACCTTTCTTTCTACCTTTCCAAAACAGAAGAGATTGTCCAAAGTCTTTAGCTTTTACACTAAATGAGCGAGTGTCCTTAAAAGGCCTAAATTTACTTTTTTTCATATTAAACGGGTCTGAATCGTAATATTCGGGATTGATTTGCGTCATTTTTACATCAATGATAGTAGTGGTTTCATTATGATATAAATCAGATAACCGAACAAACCTGCCATAAATACGGAGGATGCAGCAAAAAATAATTCTATAATTAGATAGAAAAATGTGTTTAATTTATTCATATAGTATTTTTTATTATTTATTTAGGTAATCAAAAACTTTTTTATAATATTTCTTTTCTGCCCGCCTAGCATCTTTCTCCAACGGATTTTTCCAATACCCATATACAACCGAATATATACCATAGTAGGTTTTCACAGGCTGAAGAGAGTGTTGATATTCGTGTATGATAGTGGTTATCAAGCGTTCTAAACTACGAATCCTATTGTGATAAATGATAACCTGATTTTCATCGGGGTCAAATGCTCCATAAGTTTGGGGTTCATATTGATTTCGAATAACAGATAGGGATATTGGCGTTTTATACCTACCATTAATACCCATATTGTTTTTACACCACCGAAAAATACGCTCGGATAAAACTCTTTTTTGAGCCCCAGTCCAATTAGATATAGATGTCCGTTTTTTGTATTTTAGTTTTTTCATATATCAGCAATAAATATAGTGTAAATATAATACAGAAGTATTACATTTCCAAATTTTGTATATTAAATTATCGTTAAGTTTTTTGACTGAAAAATTAACCATTAAAGTACTCCTTCAAATGAGTAACTTTTTCAAGTCCGGACTCAAATTTATCCTCAATCCACCAAAAAAATTGAGCCCTCTCCCCCGTCATACCATCATTGGGTAATTGGTTGAAAAGGTTTTTGGCCTGCTTATGCTGTCCATTATGGATACTCTCCAAAATATACTCATAATACTCTTCTTTGGTTGAAAAACCAAAGTCATTCAATAGTTCTACCATTTTAAAATTATTTAATAATATAATCGATTAATTGGGTAATTAGATAAAAAACCGATATCAACTGATAAGACAACACAGTCAAATAACCCAGCACACCAATTACCACCAATTGAACAAATACCCGAAGGGGCTTCTCAAAACTCATTAGGTTCGTTTCCATATCAATCATCTTACATAGTAAATATACTACAGAAAACCCATATTTCCAAGCCTTTTATATTAAATTTAGGTTAAATTTATCCACATTTTTACCCAAAAGTGTCCAATTTATTGGACAGTTCTTATTTAACCCTCTTTTTCCTAAAGAACCCCCCATAAGAACCCACCACAGAGGTTAAAATATCCTTTGTAAGAGGTGTAAAGGTGTACTGCTTTAGGTTGGGTATCTCTACGAATTTAATCTCCGTATGCGCTCCAAGAGAGGCTTTTCCTGATACAAAATCACATATAAAGGGTATTAACTCTATACCATCCCCCACAGCAGATTTAAATTGGTGGAATGGTTGTATTTCTATCCCAAATTCCTCTCTGAACTCTCTAATTAAGGCTTCATACTCCGTTTCACCATCATCCTCTACCTTACCACCAGGAAACTCCCAATATCCACCCCAATTTGGGTTGGTATCTAATCTTTTTCCTATTAAAACCTTATCTTCGTTTCTAAGTAATCCGCAAACTACTTTAACCATTCCTTATTCTTCAAATATACCAAATTGCTTATATATAAATGGAGCACCCATTTGTTTCATTGTAAAAGCCACTTTCATCGTTACACCAACGATTGCATCTATTTTAGTATTCCAAAACAATGATTGTATAAAGTAATTATTCACACTTAACTTTAAATTTACTTACATCTGATGTTGCCGGTGCGGTATTGTTGAAATAATAACAATCGCATACACCCAACTTTGTTGAATGAATCTTCTTATAAAATCCAGATGGAATAGTAGCACCACCTGATACTTTTTTAAGTGGTGGTTCAAAATCTACTCTGATATAGATATTAATATCATCTGCCTTCTGCCTCATCACCCTTTCAGATTCTTCCAACTCTTTCCACGGACCTCTATTTAAGGATTGATGTTGAAGAGCCGAATTTAAGTAAGTGAATGTTTGTTTGAGTAAGTTTATATCACACCCAAACGCTGCCGCCGGAGCCATATGCCCTTTATCCCATTCATTCGCCACATAATCCCCATTATCGGATGTATGGTATGATTTTTCTTTATAGAAATCCAATCCTTTGCGAGATACTGAATTTTCAGCACATTGAACCCTGTACTTAATCCATTTTGGTTGCTCCAAAACTTCCGAATAAACCATTTCAAAGATTTGGTTTTTGATATACACACTATCTCTCCCTTGTCCAAAAGAGTATAATGGTAGTAATAATAATAATATTAGTTTTTTCATAGTATTAATCCTCATAATGTTTTCTATTTTCATCGTCATCCTCATCAATCAACCAATCAGGTATATCATCATCATCTGAATTTATTTCATAAACCTCATCGTTCCAATTATCATCCCAATTGTAATCACCATCATATCTCATAATGGATTGAGAATCCAATTCTTCAATACATACTTCTAGCAATGTATCTTTAATGGAGAAGATTTTTGATTCAATCGTATCAACAGACTCATAATCTTCTTTACTCATCAAAGAACTCAATTGCTTTTCAGTAGAAACTGAACCAATAGATGTTGCGTAGTAAGCACCCGCGCAAATATATTCCATATGTTCGTATGTTCCTCTTATTTCAAAATCCTCATCAATTTCTTTGAATATTTCACACATCCTATCTACTAAATTATGGGGAAATTCGCTGTTGGATGATAGAACCAACATTGATTCATCACCAATGAATACACTATTCAATTCAGCAGAACAACTGCCAACACAATTAGTGTCTACATCTGAAATTGATTCGTAAAATTGGCTTAACAACCAATCGGAATCGTTTGATTTAGGATTTGAAAAAAGAGATGATAATGTAGCTTGTAAATCATCATTACCCTTAATTTTAATAGTTGATATTATTTTGTCCATATGAATAAATAGTTTAATTTTGTTCTTCGTGAATTTTTCCAACTGCTTTTACTTCATATTTGTAACCCGAATCGGAATTAGTTTCAAATACAGCTGCGTAATACTCTGCCGACTCTTCATTTTCAAACTCCCAAACTTCACCATGCCCATCCAATAAAATTACCGGAACATTCTTCTTAATGTATTTTACAATCACAAAACTCATATACTCTCCAAATTAATTTTTTCTAATGGTATTTCTTTTCCTATTTGTCTTTCAACACTTTTGATTATGTTAATTTTATCTTGTGGATTTGTTGATGTACACCATATCCATGCCAAAGATTTTTTTATATTATCAATTTCACTCTCATACCCTTTGATGTTTTTTTCAATAAGTATTTCATCATCGGAATCCAATTCATACTCTATATCATATTTAACAGCCAATTCAACCATTTCTATAAGATTATCACCATCGTATGCCTTTTTCAATCGTAAAAAATCATCACCACTTCCACCTCTATCAGGATGGGCTTTTATAGATATAGTTTTGAATAACTTTTTATACTTACTATCAACCTTTTTTTCAATTTGGGGTTTTGGTTTTGATGGTTCGGATGTGTTGGGTTCATCAGGTCTAACTTCCCCCGTTTCCTCATTCACCCAACACTCCGTAACACCATCTTTTGAATCTCCCCCAGATTCATTTTTTTTATCTTCGCGCATAAACTGCCCAAAAAAAGAGTTAAAATTGTTTAGATAAGAATCAAAATCTGATTGCATATCCTCTAACTCCATTTGGATATATTTACACTTTAAACTATACTTGGTCAGTTTTCGGTTCACGCTTTTCTTCAGGTTCATTGACAATCATACATTCGGTTGTCAATAGAGTCCCAGCAACTGAAACTGCTTTTTCCAATGCAGTCCTTACAACCTTTGTAGGGTCAATTACACCATTTTCAACCATATCAGTATATGAATCTTCCATTACATTATACCCATAAGTATTTGATTCGGCGGTTTTAACACTATCAATGATTGGTAGTGGTTCACATCCTGAATTTTGTAGGATTGCTTCCATTGGAGATGAACACGCGTTCACTACAATATTATACCCAATATCATAATCCGATTTTCCATCCCGATTCAACCCTTTTGCCGAATGAATCAATGCTGCACCACCACCTGCTACAATACCTTCCTCCATTGCTGCTTTCGTAGCAAGGATAGCATCATCAAACAGGTCTTTCTTTTCTTTCATTTCCACTTCGGACTGTGCTCCAACTCTAATTACAGCAACACCGCCTGATAGTTTGGATAATCGTTTGTGTAATTTTTCCTTTTCCCAATCGGAATTAGATTTACTGATTTCGGTTTTCACATCTTCAATTCGTTGATTGATTTCTTCTTGAGAACCTTTACCACCAATGATTACAGTTTCCTGCTTATCGGATACTATTTTATCACAATTACCCAAATTTTCAATGGTTACATCTTCTAAATCACCATTCACACCACCAAACACAGTAGTTCCACAAAGAGCCGCCATGTCCTGTAAGATTTCGGTTCTTTCAGTTCCAAACCCCGGTGCTTTAACCGCCAAACACTTTAGTGTTCCTCTTGCAGCATTCACAACCATCGTAGCCAATGCTTCTGCTTCAACTTCGTGTGCTATGATAGCAATGGATTCATTTTTTGCGGATACATTTTCCAATAGATGAAGAATATCATCCATCTTATTAATTTTACCATCAAACAAAAGAACCTTTGGTGATTCCAATGTGCAGTTCAACTTTTGGCGATTATTCATAAAATAGTGGGATAAATACCCCTTATCAAATAGTAATCCCTCTACAACAATTAGTTCATCATCTGATTGATTTCCCTCTTCTACCGTTATTACACCATCCCTACCAACTTCTTTTACCGCATCAGCAATCATAGAACCAATTTTGGTGTCGTTATTTGCGGATATTGCTGCAACACTTTCAATCTTATCATTATCTTCCAACTTAATAGAGATTTTAGATAGATTATTAATGATATTATCAGCAGCATCTGCCATCCCCCTTCTTAAATGAATTGGGTTTGCTCCACTCCTTTCAATCTCACTCATACCCTCATTAAAGATGTATTGAGCAAGTACGGTGGATGTGGTAGTTCCATCACCAGCTTTATCAGCAGTTTGTTGTGCTGCTTCTTTGATTACTTGCGCACCAATATTAATAGTATTATCAGAAAACTCCACCGATTTGGCAACCGTAACACCGTCTTTGGTGATATGTTGTGTTCCATCTCGCTGAATGATTACATTCCGGCCCTTAGGTCCTAATGTAACTTTTACTGCATCCGCTAGTTCGTTTACTCCTTTAAGTAGTTTTTCACGGGATTCTTTACCGTGAAAGATTTGTTTTCCTTTCATAACTTTATTCTCCTTTTGTTTTTTGGTTTACTTCGTTCATTATTTTGTTTAGGATATGCTGTTTTAATCTTTCTATTCTGAATTGTGGTTGAGTTCCCCTAATGTTACCCCTGTTGTTGTGGTAGCAATTAAAGCAGATAAACCTAAGATTTTCCCTACGATGATTTTTCCAATCATCATCTAAATGGTCTAATATCAAAGGTATATTACCATCACTCAACCTTCTTTCGTTATACCCACAAACATGACAACAATATTCAAATGGTGGGTCTAAAGTATGTCCAATCTTTGATAATCTTGTTTTTAAAGACCGGATTGAATACTCTGGATACTTACCCTCAAAAATATCGTTTATAAGTTTATGGGCTTTTGTTTTCTTTCTTGGTTTTCGTGGAGTTTGATTTCTATTTAACTTTTGTAATTCCCACAAAGATAAGCCTGTTTCGGAATCAATATATTGTAATGCATATTTTTTGTATCCATTAAAAGAAATTCTCAAAAAGAGAGCGGCTTGACGATTAGATGTGGTATTTTTCATAGCATACCTAATCTGATTTTCTGTCAGTCCAAGAGGTTCTCTCCCCTTTCCTAACACATAACCATTTTGTAAAACCGTTCCCTTTTGAGACCCCAACATATGAAACAATAATATTAATTATCTGATAGTTTTACCATCAAAATTTCACTTTCACGATATAGATTGTATTTTACTCCATCAATTTTGATTTGAGTGCCTGTTCCATCTAAAAGAACTTCATCATCTACTTTTAGTTTCATACGTATCTTTACCCCCTGTTGAGTAAATAATCCATCGCCAACTGCAACAACCTTTCCACTCATTGTTTCTCTTGCAGTTTCAGGTTTATACAATCCACCCTGCGTTTTTTCATCGTGTTTGTTTACTAAGACAAGCACATAATCATTCATTGGTTTATAGTTCATCATAACTCCTTTTGTTTTTTTGATAAATATACAAAATAATTTTTAAATTACCAAAATTTTCCGTTAATAAAATCTTTTTGTTTTTCAATAGCCCTTTTTAGTTCATTCTTATCAACAACAACCTTTTCTGCTTTTTTCTCAACAATCGGTTTATTATTAGGTAAATTTTTGGATTCACTCCATTCAATTCTTTTTTTTACTAACTCCTTTTCACCACCCGTCATTGATTTCGTCAAAACGGATGATATGTAACAATATGGGTCTTCTGGGTCATCCAACTGCATATCGGAATAAATACATCCAGGTTTGCTCGCTGATTTGATTTTATAACAGGCCCACCCATCGGATGAGTGATAACACTCCATAATATACCCAACCTCTTTTTCAGCATACCATTTATATGCCACCATATCCTTTGGTTTGAAATGGTGTTTCTTTAAACGCTTTTTTCCCTTATTTACATTTTTTACATTGGGTAGTTCCATATAAATTAAATATCAATATCATTAAACCCACCATTTTTTTCAACCTCAATAGCAGTTGCCCTTTTTTCGGTTGGGTTTTTTACACTTTTATTATTAATTAATACCCTCTCACTCCTACCAATACCCATTACCAATTGGTGGTATGGAATATCCAAATTCATCATTTCTTGTTTAGTAATAAGTTCGTATTCTTCGGGTCTAGCGGTTGTCAATACAATATAATAACCGGAATTATACCACTCATTCATTTTTTTTACAACTCCCGGCAAAGCCATACTTGTTGTCAGGTTGATTTCTTCAAATGGAACCTGATATACAAGCGTTCCATCAATATCACAAAAAATTGTCTTACTCATTTTCTATACTTTTTAAATATTCAAAATATGCATCAACTTCTTCATCCATCATATTTGACAGTTTATCACAATATAAATTATATTCTTCACCACCCTCAAAAAATTTATCTACATCCCAATCTTCCATTTCAATATATTCATCTGAAGAATAATCTTTTGCTATTAAATGAACTCCGGCAAAGTTGTAACCTTCATCTTCAAATTTGTTTTGAATCCAAACATCGGATTTGATATTAGATAATACCTCTGCTAATTTTTCAACCCAACCAAAAATGGGGTCCCATGCGGAATCTATATTTATCGTAATAGTTCCATCATCACCATAATCACTCACATACCCATTAAACCACTTTGCTCCACATTTGTTTTCTACCCAACTTCTATCATAATCATCATTACCATTAGGCCATATATTATCAAAAAGAGCATTTACCAATTCAACTGTGAATGTTGTTTCAAATGGGTCTTCATTAGTGGATTTGAAAATTTCTTTAATTTTTTCTACTACATTCCCATCAGCGTTGTTGATAGTGATGTAATTAAATACTGTATTTGCCATATAAAAATATCTATTGTGCGGTGTAGTTGTTGTTAGTTAATTTTATCCTTTAAGTAAATCTTTTTTTAATTTTAAATCAAATTTATCCATACGAGAATCAATTCCTCTCTCAATCCTTTCAATTTCCGAACTTATCCTAGTGTGAACCTCATCTATATCTTTAGAGGTTTTATCTATACGAAAATCAATTCCTCTCTCAATCCTTTCGGCTTCTGAACCTATTCTAGTGTGAACCTCATCTATATCTCTATAGATTTGATTTTCTAAATTATCAACCCTAAGATTTAGGAGTTGTAATTCTTCTTTTGAAGAGCGAATAAGTTCTTCATTTTTTATCTGAATATCGGTTATATTTTTAGAATAACGATTAAACACTTTAATTACGCTAAACCAGGCCAAAACCTCAGCAACCACCAAAGCTATAACCAACCCTAACGCGAAATAAATAATTTCCATAATAATTTTCCTTTCTTTTTATTTTTAAACAACAACTAACACTACACAATAGATAATTTTCTTTTTAAATTTTTAATATGTTTACACTCCGAACCCCTACCAAACTCATACGCAGGACAATTGCAGGTAAATCGTTTGTGATTAAAAGATGTAACATTGTAATATTTGAGTTTCTTTGTTTTTTTATCACGAGAACCCATTTCAATATAAACTTGTTTCCAATCTAAACTCATATCATTAATCTTTAGTAGTCAGGACAGGATTCGAACCTGTAATTCTATAACAAGTTGTAGGGTACTGACTTTTCGCAATTATTATGCCTTCCCCATCTTGTGTGCGTCTACCAATTCCGCCACCTGACTAAGTAACACCCTAATTTATCCAACTTACAGGTGTTGTGGCTGTCCTCAATTTCTTGAGTTAGGAATAGACTATTTGGGTTACTATTTATTCCCTCTTTCAGTAGATAGTCAATCTAAATAGAACCTTGTCCTATCAGCAGTCTCATACGGACATCACTCCGTTTCTCATCGTGTAGAGCACACTATCCGTTGTCTTGTTTCGGAACGTGTAGTCAGGACAGGATTCGAACCTGTGCTTTCTCATTTCTGAGCGGGCCATAACCAATACCGCCACCTGACTTAGTTGATTACTGTGCTACAGCAGTAGTATCAACACCACCACCCAATTCCACAGTATTTTGGAAAAGAGTTGAATCTACCGGCTCACCTGTAGTTTCGGTTGTGGTGGTTTGGTTGTTTGAGCAAGCCATAACTGTTACAGCAAGCATCAAAATTGCGATTAGTTTTTTCATATTGTTTTTTTTGTTTTTTATTTAAAAATCATCATCACCATAAGGCAGGGTATGCATTTCCTGCCAAATTCGTAAAGTTTCCTTAATTTCTTCGGGGGAGAGTTTATCTCCCAATTCTTCTAATTCGTTAGCAATATCATCAGAACACCTACCATAGGTCTCAATCATAAGATTAGCCTTCTCTTGGAGGTGAACAAATCGGCGAACATTTTCGTTTTTCATAGTAATTGGGGAATACTTATCAATCATTATATAGTAAATATACAACAGAAAACCTATATTTACAAACTTTCAATATTAAATTTAGGTTAAATCTTAAATTACCATTCAGCGGCCATCAGTTGTTTTTGGATTTCTTCCTGATAGGTGTGGGAATCCGACATCACAAAAGTATCCGTATAAGCCTCTACAAAGTATTCAGACCACACCTGGCGGGCTTCCTGATAGAGTTTCTTTAACTCTAAAGGGGTGGAATACTCAATCTCATAGGAGGTTTCAACCTTACTATTGGGATTAGCGAACTCATAGTTCGTGGGGAAAATAACCTTAAAAGTGGCCTTTTTCACAATTTGGGGGGTTAGTTTATCAATCATTACATAGTAAATATACAACAGAAAACCTATATTTCCAAGCCTTTTTTCAAAAAGTTATCCACATTTTTACCTAAAAGTGTCCAATTTATTGGACAGTTGGGTTATTTGTATGGAAACAACTTATTTAGGGTTTCTTGTCTTTTAGAACACCCACAATCTTCGTGTCCTGCAATATGGGCTATTTTTTCAGCCAACTTATCTAATTTGGTTGCTGATGTTACCTTTGCAATGGTATCTCCCAAACCCTTACTTTTTTGCTCTTTTTCTACGCTCATTTTTTATCTCCGTTTCAAACCTTAAATAGTTTAGTTTATTTTGATAGTTAAACAATTCATCATAATTACCCTCCTTTATACAACAATCACCGGTTGTATGAATTATGTGAGCAATACTTGCGCATTGATTTAGTGGGTAATCAAACATATTTGATAGTATTAGAATGACATCATTGAACGAATGGATATCATCATTATGAATATATAATTTTGCCATTGGGTATATCAAATTTTTTCTGATATTTGTTTAGGTAAATTGGTATTTCGTTTTCGTTACATAACTCCGCTAATATTGGACGATTAGACCTGTCCAATACATAAATAATATGGGTTTGGCCAGTTCCGCCGGAATCTACCTCATACTTTAGCTTTTTTACTTTTATTTTCATTTAGTTTCTCCATCCTGTCGGTAAAGTTTTTCAACTGTTGGAGTTTTTCGTATTCTTCGTGCTTTAGATAAAAATCAACTAAATGTGGGATTACAAGTTTTTTATAATCCGCAATTCCACGCTTCCTACTTAGGACTATCTCCAAAGTATCATCCATTGCCTTTTTTTCGTATTCGTTTACCATACTATATATATTAAAAAACTTTTAATAAATCGTTAAATTTTGATTGAACCAATGATTCAAATATACGAACTTTTTTCTCAGGAGCAAAATGGTCTACAACCAATTTTGTTTTAAGATTTACATTTGGGTATTTTGATTTAAGTTTATTTACCGCCTGAATGTTTGATGGTGAATCATCCATAAAAGCAATATCAGTATATCCTTTTTCTATATGCTTTTCAATCCAATCTGCTTTATCTTGTGGATTATTACTACCCAATGTAACAGGATACACATCCAAACCTAATTGTGTTTTAAAAAAGTGCTTAATTGGAAATCCTAAAGTCCTGGCAGTCAATATAGTTACTTTTTTGGATGGGTCTGAAAGCATCTTTTTCAGTAAATCTACATTCTTTTTAATTAGTTTTGGTTCTTGTAGGAGTTTGTTGAATTCCCCAAAATCGAACTTATCGCCAGGTTTTTCTTTATAAACAGCATACTCACCTGGTGTAAGCATGGATTCCTTGCCATCTGAATGGATTACCTTAATTTTTGATGATGTCTTTACGAGGGTATCATCCAAATCAAATACTCTTAAAACTTTTCTCATACCTATAAATATACGAAAGAAAGTTTAATTATCCAAATTTATTTTACTGGACTTGATTTGGTATCCTCACCCCTCTGTCTGGCTTTTCTCCCCGCACAATGTGCTTTTTGGGAAAATCCTTTTGGATTATTACAATCTATGGATTTTTTGTATTTATTCGTCCAATCTTCTTTTATTCTTTTTTTCAAAAGTTCAATTACCATAGTTTCAATCGTTTTCAACTTATCGTAATACTTCTGGTTCTCAAATACCGATGGTGTTTTTAGTTTAGCCCAACCACCGCCTGGTATATCAAAAATACGAGATGGAATAGGGATTATACCATCTTTTGGTAACTTACTCCAATATTGTTTATCAATATGGATTACTCTTACCAAATAACTACGGGTTCTATTATCAACACCAACCATTTCTACCTCAACAGGTACAGGCACTCCACCAATCTTTAATTTACCTTTGTATATACCACCTTTGGTATGTTTTGCTTCTTCTATACCACCTTCAGGTGCAGGTGGTGGTGGTGTGGGTTCAGCTGCCGGTGGTGGTTCTTCGGCAGGGGGTTCTTCTTCTTTTTTCTGAAAGATATTTATTGGAAAAGCATAGGTGTATCCACCACATCTTTTTCTAAATTCTTGCTCAGTTTCACCCTTTAGTTTTGAGGAACACGTCGCCATTTTTTTTAATCCTAATATTTTCTTTTATAAATTTAGATATGGTTGGTTTATTATTACCCTCTTTCACTATTGCTTTCAAATGCTTTTTGTATAAATAAGCAAGGAATGGTATTAATTCTTTTACCATCTTATCTTTATCAGTATCAGATACGGGTTTGCCGATTTTTTCTTTTCTATTCAACGCCTTTTGATATGATGCATTACTTCTACCACCTGTATCTTTGTTTTGATATGTAAACGATATCGGTGTATTGTAGATAGCATTATAGGCTTGGTCTCTTAAATTATCCTTTGTTACTACCAAAGCCTCTTTTAAAGGTTTTTTATTTTGTTCGCACCCACATCCCATATTATACCTTTCTAATTCCTTTGTGATTATCTATTTTATCAAGTATCTCATTTAACAAACTCATCTTTATATACCCTGCCATTGATGCGTTTTTAAGTGCACTTACTAACTGAAACACCATAAATGGAACAACAATTACTTCACTCAACCAACCCGTGCCACTAAAACCCTTTTCCACCATTAGTATTGCGGATAGTATCATTATCCAAACAAAAGTATTTCTTAGTACACCTAGGGCTTTGCGTGTTTTAAATCCCTCTTTTTTTGAACCGGCTATTATTCCAAATATACCATCTAAAAACATTACACCAATTACTGCGGTATATTGGTCTTGATTGTTCATATATAGATTAAGAAAATAACTACATATAAAAGCACATAAGCCGGATATGGATGTTATTGTTAATATCAACGGATTAGTAAGTATTTGTAATTTACTTGTCATATTAGTCTTTCTTTAATCTTTGTATTTCCGTTCTTAATAAATGTTCTTCTATACTGTCATTCCATTTTTTCAAACGTATCATTTCAATCTTTTTTTCAACAACAAATTCTAAAGAATCAACTTTTGTTTTTGCTTTTTGAGCTTTTTTGTATTTTATTTTTTTTGTGGGGGTGTGTACTGAATCACTCTGTCTGATAAATTCTTCCTCAATTATTTTTTCTTTTTCTTCATAGATATTTTCAACCTCCCATTCCAACGAAGATATTTTATCTAGCAAAGCGGATTCTGTAGCTACAAAATCACTTTCAGCAACTCTATATCCTAAATTATATCCAGCCACCCCGCCAACAAAGGCAATTAATAATATGTAAATCTTTTCTAATCGCATTCTTCTACTAATTTAACCACAGTTTGTTGTAATTTTTCAACATCCTGCTCTAATTTATTAATTCTAACTTTCTGAGTTTCTATTTGTTCTTTATAAACCATTCTATTATCAATATAAAGAAAAACGATCCCCACCAAAACCAAAAACATAATGGCTTTGATGGGGTCTTTTATAAAATCTTCAAATGATATTGGAAATTTCATTTTTTATTTAAGTAATGCGTAATACTCTTTAAAGTGTTTAATTCTATCAGCAAGACCAATTGTTCCACCATTCACCCTCTTTGTAGCAGATGTTACACTTGCATCATCCGCACCTTTATCAGCGATAGTGTTTAATCCATTGCTTGACCAAAACCAAGCAGCTGATAATAATGGATACTTTGTTGCTACTAAATCTGGGTTAGCAGCTATATCTTCGTTAATTGCTTTACCAAAAGCAGTATAATTACTTTTTCCTGTTAGTTGGATGTAACCTCTACCTCTAAACTTATATCCGTCACCTGATGCTTCATCACCATTTCCCATTCTACCACCATATACTAAGTTAGCAATTTTTTCAGGCTTTCTTTCGTATTGTAAAGCTTTAGCTTCGGTTGGGAAATATTTTTTAAAAATACCCAATAAACCTTTAGCTCCATAGTTTAGATTTTCTTGAACGGCTTTGAAACCAGCACTTTCGTGTCCACATTGGGCTAAAAAGTGTGATAATCTAAGTGGTGTGTCAATTTTGAATGTGGTCATAACAGATGGAATTTGTGCTAGCACCCCATCAGGAATATGCCCTTTTAATTTGTTAATGTCCATAAATACCCTTTCGTTTTGTTACTTATATAAATATCGTTTTTATCTTAAAAAAGATTTAAAAACAGTTTCTTTTGCTACACCTAATAAAATATGTCCTACAAAAAAACAGGCTGCCGGCCAAAACCCATAAACAGCAAACCCAAAACACACAGAAAGAACTTTCATCATTTGAAAAAAGTGTTCTGCATCACTAAACCCTACAAATAGGGTTGAACCATAAGGATATCTTTCTGCTTTAGGCATTGGAACTCCAAAATGATACCATTTTTTTTCATATGGCATTGGGTTGCCATCTTTATCTAATTTCCACTTGCCCTTCCAAGAGTTTTTTGTATTCCACTTTTCATACTTACCTTTCCAATTATTTGAAATACACTCATCTTCAAGTTCATTGAAGAACATAAACAAAAAACCAGCAACTAATATAACTAATAATTCCATATTTACTCCTTTTTTTATTTTTTAAATGATGATTCTAATGATTTTCTTAAAGCAGAACTAAATTCGGTTCTTTCAAATGGTAGGTTTTCATCCTGTAATTGTAGAATTGTAGAAGATACCGATGTTTTGTTTGAACCTTCCCCAAAATACTCCTTACCGTCCATCGTTATTTTTGTTTTTACGATAGTTTTCTTTTGTTTGAATTCAAATGGGCCTACTCTAATACCTTTTGTTGGTGCTTCAATTGATAATATTTCTACAGTTATTGGTCTACCATCATCGCAAAGTGCGTACTTATCGTTTACCAATTCAGTAACGATTTGTTTTGCACCATAAGTTAGTTTTGTATCGGGCACCCCATTCATATGAGCAAGTGTGATAACGCTTGAAATAAAATAACATACTATTGTGTTCATTGTTTTCTCCTTTTAATAAGTTAAAGTTGATTGATTTGTAAATCCTGGTGATAATAAATATAGATTAGTTGTTCCTCCATTCAAAGGAGTAAAAGTATAGGTAGATTGAACGCCGGGTATTGAACTTCTTAAATCAGTTGTGCCGGTGGTTAAAGTTGTCCATTGTGAGTTTGTGAATAGTAAGGTTCTTTTAGTATAGGGTGTTCCGTTTACTCTTTTAATTAATGTGTTTATATCACCAATCGTAATATTATTATCACCATTCAATTCGTATTTGTGGTAGTGATAAGACTTGATTGGTGTTTTTTGTAATACGATATCATCAACTCCTATAAAATCAGCAGAAGATAAGTTTGAGGTTGTTGTTGGAATTACAACTTCAATATACCACTCATCTCCATTTGCTATAGGTTGTGAAAAAGAATACTGTCCTTGTGCATTTGTTGTGGATGTGGTTTGTTGTGTCCAAGGAGTAAATGTAGGTGTTAATACCCCCAATTCTGATGTTTGTAAAGAGTAGGTGGATTGTCCTGGTCTTTTCCATACAACTGCTAATCCATCGCCCCCACCAAATTCTTGCATCCTTGCTCTGAAGGTATATTGTGTTCCCGCTACCAAATTTATATTACCATATATCGGCCCACTCATCCCATGTCCACCATAGTAACTAACAACAAAAGTTCCACCAATAAATAAATCACTTCCATCATCTGAATTTATACCAAAGGAATAAGTCCCAGTTACTGCGGGTATAAATGTTCCCGTAACTTCAACTGAATAGAAATCACCATTATTGGGTACAGTAGCACCCGCACCAGTAAGAGTTGTAAATGTTGTAAAATTTAAACAAGTGGTTGTGGGTAATGTTGAATTCCATCTAAGTTGTGTATTAGAAAATGATGTATTAAATAGTTTATCAAAATCAGCAGTAACTGTTGGGTGAGCAATGTATTGAGAAGTATTTCCATTACCACCATGTGTTGAAAATATTTTAACATTCATTGTGTTTGATAATCCTAATGTAGAACTTCTTTTAAAAATTTTTGTAAGTATATTTGGAACAGGAACATCGTTTTCGGTTAGTATAATACCTGAATGTGTGAAGGGTATGTAAGGTGTAAAGATAACCGATGAATTTGTAGTTGGACTCCAATTAATCCCATTTCTACCAGTTGTTGTTACTATTAGTGAATTATTGTTATTTGAAACTCCTTGAAGTGATGCTCCCGAAGAACAACCGGGATGTGAACTAATATTTATTTGAATTAAATTTGTGGTTTCAGATAATACGATTTGAAAATCAGTAAAAAGGGTTGTATTGGAATTACAACTATAATACCCTATATGATAACTTACAACAAATTTTCGGTTTGGTGATGAACCAATAGTTTGGTATCTTACAAAATAACCTGTTATTGGAAACAAATCCATAGCGTTTCCGTGAATACCATTACTTACTACATTATTTGGTGAACCTCCTACAATATTACCACCCGTATTGGTAAATGATATCCACCCATTTGAGCAAATATTGACTGTTGTAAAATCAGTTCCCCAATAATTAAAAGTAAAACCAATAGGTAAATTGGTTATAGTTTGGTCATCCCCCAATGTTAGATCAGTTCCTGTGGTTGACTCATAAAAATAAGTTGTTGAGGATTGGGTATAAGTCATCTGCCCAAATACCGAAAGAGGTAGTAATAATAATAATATTAACTTTTTTATCATAACAATACTTTAGTTCCTGTTAATACTTGCCAATTCAAAAATGTTTGGTTCAGTTGATAAACACTTGAAAAACTTACAGTCCATTTAAACTTATCAGTTATTTTAAAATCGGTGTTTACCAT
>Ga0194115_10001474_pt1 | contig 30139 bp, 48 predicted proteins | sample TA2MahsurfametaG_3_FD_148656 | JGI IMG/M metagenome (GOLD analysis project Ga0194115, IMG submission 148656) | Freshwater microbial communities from Lake Tanganyika, Tanzania - TA2015002 Mahale S4 surface | ecosystem: Environmental > Aquatic > Freshwater > Lake | place: Tanzania: Lake... | reverse complement strand
AAATCGTTTATTTGCAAAAACTCCATGTACTTCTCGGGATTTAATCGCATCAGACTATGCAAGATGCAATAGACTGTACCGATCTTGTGCGATAGTGTATCAGAGATAAACAAATCTGCCACATCGCTAATTGTACCATTCGGTGAAACATCATTGATGGCACCTTTGTCCCATAGAAAATTCCAATCGTTTTGAATCATGTAGTCTAACAACTCTCTCAGTTTAACAGGATTCCCGTCATTTGTCAAGTAAGATTGCCTACCACACTTGTAGTCTAGCATGTAGTACGACTGAATATTCTCTTCATCGTAGAGAACATAGTCAAGCACCTCTACCGATGATTTCTCAAAGATGGTAGAATTTAAAACAATCGTTCCTTCTTTGACACTACAAGTGCCAATAAAATCTGGAAAGAATGGCTGATATCTCTCTTGAAAAATGCCAGTCTTACCTTTGAAACATTTTTTGACTACCTGGTATCCTAAGTAAAAGATATCTGTTTGTTGAATTACATCATAATTGAGATCATCAAATTCTGTCATCGTATGATGACGATACGGAATGCCAACGCCTTTGTAATAACATTTATTGCCTTTTGATACTCTGCCATTGAGGTACTGAATATCATCATCAATACTCAATTCATTTATCTGTACACCTTGTGCATTGTAAATTGAAACTATTGTCATATTTTTTCCTCTATGGTGGCGATGGAAGGAATCGAGCCTTCGATCTTTCCCGTATGAAGGGACTGCATTAGCCGCTATGCTACATCGCCATTAGTGAAAGTACTGCCATATCCGTTTAATACCTAGATAAGCGGTATCTACTATCTGAAACCATCTGTGGGTGACTAATCCCTTAATCGATGGCGATAGAGAGCGGTATTCCCTCGGCAGTCAGGTCGCTAGTCAAGCACCTCGCTTTCGGACTTTCACTAATGGCTCCAGAGGTAGGGATCGAACCTACGACATCCTGATTAACAGTCAGGCGCAACTACCGCTGTGCTACTCTGGAACAGGTGCTTCCTTTCTGCGGTGGTACCTATAGTGTCTCCGGCTCTGCATTGCCTTCACAGACACCCTCCATCCACTTCACGACCAAAAAGGATTCTCGCATTGCCAGCGCCGGTTAGGTTAAACCCATCTTTCGATGCCTACTTAACTGTAGGGGAACCACCCATGAGTGACGAACTCATTTCTCCTTCCTGCGGGTCACAGTAGCCAGGCGTTACCCCGGCGGGTTTGGTAGCAGAGGCAGGATTCGAACCTGCGATTCTCGGCTTATGAGACCAAGCGGATAGACCTCTTCCATACTCTGCGAAAATTGAATGCTAACAAGGAACTGACTGTTACATGATGCCGAAGTCATTGCCGCATCAAACCCTTGCTAAACTCCGATCAATCGATGCGGAGACAGAGCGCACATTCTCTGTTTTTTAATGGCGATCCGTAGGGGAATCGAACCCCTATGTCCTGCTAGACAGGCAGGCATAATAGCCACTATATGAACGGACCAATATTTAGTATTATACTACAAGAAACTTGATTTGTCAAGTTTGGTAGGGGCACAGAGAATCGAACTCTGATTTACTGGTTAAAAGCCAGTTACTTTACCACTAAGTTATACCCCCAAAATCTGGCACCACCTGAAGGAATCAAACCCTCAATTCAAGGTCCGTAGCCTAGCGTGATATTCATTTCACTAAGGTGGTATGGTGGGTGGTGATGGTAACGCTCCACGAGGCAACTTCCCTACTTATTATGCCAACGGTTTTACAGACCGCCGTAGGGGGCACCACCCATAACTGGAGTGAGGAGTGGGATTCGAACCCACGATACAAGAGTTTTGCAGGCTCCGCCATTTGACCGCTCTGGCATCCTCACATAAATGGTGGAGAATAGCGGGTTCGAACCGCTGACCTCCTGCTTGCAAAACAGGCGTTCTCCCAACTGAACTAATTCCCCATTAAACTTTATACCTCTAAATTCAAATAAACATCTAAACGATTTGCATAAGATCGTGCAACACGAATCCAAAACAACGACCTCTCATTTTCTAAATTATCGAAAATGAATTTAATTATCTCTGCATCAGTTTTGAAATAAGTTTGCAAAGAATCAATTGTCTTATCCACATTGTTTTCGTAAACCATTTATTATCCTTTTCATAATTAATTGGTATGGTACACCGTACGGGAATCGAACCCATCTTTGCGCCTTGAAAGGGCGCCGTCCTAACCGATAGACGAACGGTGCATGGCCTGCCCGGCAGGAATCGAACCTGCGACCCTTTGCTTAGAAGGCAAATGTTCTATCCTCTGAACTACGGGCAGAAAAGACTTTCTAGATTGTTAAAGAGCAACTTCTTAACCAACGAAAGAGAGTGTACTCTACTTTTCATTGGTTGTCAACACATAGTGTTGTTTTTTTACAACATAAAAACAAAAACCCCCAACTTTTTTAGGGTTGGGGGTCTTGGTGTGAGTGAGTACTTACTTTTAACCAATGACCCCCATTCGATCCTCATTGCATGATAGAATGGCAGATGTGCGTGTCCATGCAAATGGCATTGCACTCTTTTCTGTTCTATACTGGAGGTGGGATATGGTTAACATTGAAAATACTACCTTTCGAAAAAATTTATTTGTCATTCTCTATATAGTAAACTTTTACTATGGTTTGTTTACTTTGACAGAAGTTTTAACAAACCCGAGTAAAAATAATCCAGCAAGCCACTCAAAGAATCCGTATGCGATTGTCAAGCCGAACAGAGTGTTCAATGACCAGATCAACATCAATGGCGCAATTAGAACTGCAATAAGTGCCGCTATCAAAATTAGAACTAATGTGTTTTCACTCTTCATAGTTTACCTCACTTAAAAAAATCTTGGTCATCAAAATCTTCATCGCTAAAATTGTTCGGATCGAAATTTTTCAATTTCTGTTTTGCCTTCAGGCGATCCTTTTTGTTTTCTTTGGGTTGCTTCTTTGGCTTACCCACATCTTCGTCTTCGTAGAACTCACGAAAACTTTTATATTTTTTCTCAGTCTTAGACATTTTGATTTACTTTTTCTCCTTCGAAAAGTGTTGGAATTGCTTCTTCAACAACTTTTCTGGTGATCCCTTTGTACTTAAGTTTCTTGTCTTTAATCATCAAAACAAGTTTTGCTTCTTCTGGAGACACACTCTCAAGCATATCAATAAACATCTTTTCCCTTTTTGATTTGGTTAAATTGTTCGGTATACTCTTTACGAAATACTTGAACTTTTTAATCTCTTTAGGCAGTCTATTATATCCCCAATTTTCTGGCATGTCAAGAGGTTTGTATGGAGGATCGCCTGCTGGCAAATCAATCTCTAGATCGGTGCGAAACACCAACTCAAACACATCCCGAAAGCCGGGTACAATTTTAGTCAACTGTCGAATTGCATCAACTTTCTTACCTGCTGGCAATTCTTCAATATGCTTCAACAACTCTGGAAAAGTCATTCTGCTAACATCTGTAGGCATGGTTAAAATTCCTGTATATGCTCCATCAATAGTTTCATTCGATTCTTGATGAAATAGTTAAGTATCTTATCTTTACCCTTTACTTCTTTGGGCGCACGATAAGCGTCTAAAATTTTGTCAGAAAACTCTGTCGGAACTTTAGATAAGTCAATCAGACTTTCATTCCTGCGAAAGTTTTTCAACATTGTTGCATCACAAAATTCCTCAGGATTCTGTGTTACCCATATATTTAGTTTTTTCTCAATTACAGGCTTCTGACGAGATTCGGTAACGAATGTATCATCGCTAGAAAGTATGTTAGGAATGCCATCACCTCGGTCGCCCTTGATGATGTGTTCACGCAAAAATTTGATCGGATTGCTCTCTTTCAGAAATTTCTTGGCAATTGGGCTATACTGTTCTACATTGACGAACTTCTGCAATTGCATGAAGTCTTTGTCACTTGAGAGAATCAGAATCTTCTCATCGGACTCATTCTTCAACTCTTTGCCATGATAATGACAAACTGTTCCAATGATATCATCTGCTTCAGTCTTGTCAATTTGAATCACTTTGTATGGAAAGTTTTCACGAATCTCATCACGAACTTTGTTTAGTGTTTCAAAAATTAGATTCCAATCATATGGTGATTCTTCACGATTCTTCTTACGACTTGCTTTGTAATACGGAAACATGTCACGGCGCCAATACTTTTTGTCATCGGCACAAATGACCATCTCGCCATACTTGTCTTTGAACCTCACATTGTACATGCGTAGACTGTTCAATACCATGTGGCGAATCATGTTCTCATTGATGCCATCTGCTTTCAAGCCAGGTTGCATCATAAGATTTGAAATCATAACCTGATTCAGGTCAACTAAAATCATAATTACCCTTAATTTGTCACTCTAACAATAATTGTATCAGAATTTATTCTGCCTGTCAAGTTTGATTCCTTGGTAGTCAAGTCTGGTAGAATCTTCTTGATCTGAACTTTGCCAGCACTCAGCACATTCGGCAAAACAATCTCAGGTTTTCTCAATCGTTTGCCAATCGATGTTTGCTCATTGAAATTCTGTAATGTGCTACCTTTGACTGTAAGACCCTTTGCATTGTCGGCATTGTAGACACCAAGAAGTTTAGTCTTCGTATTGTATGTCCACACTTGTAATGCACCCACAATTTTTTCAGGTGCTACACTTACAAGTTTAAGATCAGGAAACTCTTTCATGTAATTCATCTTTGCAACAACAAGCACCGCAGGCTTTTCTTTCACCTTGCGCTTCTTTCTTGTTGGCTTGTTTGCGTTTGCACTTGCATTGGCGGCAACAACAATTGAATCAAGAAACTCTTTGAACTTACGCAATTCAACTTTGCTAAAGTTTGAGTAACCTTCTTTCAATTGTGGATCGTCACTCACCATGACTTCTTCAATCTCTTTTGCTCTTCCCACGAACACATCGCAAATTCTGCCCATGACAACGGCAGATAGATTACGAGATTTGAAATAAGAATTCATGTCGATTGTTTTCTTGCAACCAGACACGACAAAATCATCAATCATACCTTCAATCTCACCTGCCTCTTCTGCGGCTTTCTCACGAATGCGGTTTTGAATGTTTGTCTTTGGTGCAGTTTCAATTACAGGCAAAGGATCATTTTTAAAATTATTTTTTGCAATTGCTAAGAGATCGTTATATGTTCGTTTGAAAAACTCTGTAGTTTTTTCTCCTGGTTTGAAACCAAGACTAAACATTCGGGCAAGCCAACCGAATTGAAGAATATACTTCGATTCGGGTAATGATCGAAATGCATCAATGATATCTTTAGATTTGTTTGTTGCTTTGAGATAGTCGAGTACAAACTCTTTGGCATTTTTCTTATCACAGGAGTAATTGTAAAAATTAAATGCTCCTATGATTTCGCTTTGCTCATTGTACTCAGTTTTGTTGACCCAATTCGGCTCAGTACCTAAATCAGATTTAATCTTTCTCATGATATAAATGTTCTCCAATGATTAGTTTCAATGTTCCACTCAATAATTACACTACTATTCTTAGTTTGTATCTGTAGGAGTATTCGATTGGTTCTTAAGAAGGAAATTAAGGAACTTCTTAGCCTCATTAGGTCCGAGGGTGGGTTGTATATCGTTATTCTCACCTGTGTAGATATAGTCATACAACTCTTTTACACCACCAATGTATTTTGTGCCATAAAATATTTGAGGTACTGTTGTTGCACCAGGAACGAGCCTTTGTAATTGGTTGAGAGTATAATCTCTTCCATAAACATAGAATCTGTAATTTGATCTTGTTGCATGAAGTAGTAATTCGGCTTTTTCACACGCTTTGCTATTAGAGGCGCCGTAAATAAAAAACATTTAGTCCAGTCTTGTTGTTGTTCTTAACCTCACATGTGATCCAGGATGATATGCCATTGTGATTGTTTTTGTTTCACCACGATCAACAAAAGTAACATTGTATCCGATTGTTGCAAGTCTTTCATAAGGCATACTTCTTGCTTGACAAGTTTGTTGTTCACGATAACCAACAAATTGTGTTGCATAACCATGCGTAACTGTTCGTGGTTGACTATCGATTGCATGACCGATTGCACCGCCCACAATTGCACCGCCAACTTGTGCGGTACCTTTTGTAAGTGCAACACCTGCAATTGTTCCGAGGATTAATCCAGCGTGACCATTGTTTTGAACCTGAGATGTAACTGGAACTTGTTGATATACTGGCACACTTACTGGAGTACAAACATATTCTGTTTGAGTAAATGTTTCAGCATGTTGAATAGGATCAACTCGCACAACCGGGACCATACGAATTCCATCAACTGGTTGTACTGGTCTAACTGTGACTGGTCCCGTAACTGGTGCTTGAGGTAAAGGATCAACCTGAACCTCTTGCGTATAACGAACTCCAGCCTGTGCGGTGCCAGCAATAAGTGCAATGGCAACTGCTAATGCTTTGAGTTTCATTTGACTGCTCCTTTCATTTGTATATATCATATCTCATTTTTCGGTGCATGTCAAGTAGTATGTAAGTGAGTACTTACTTAGTCGTTCTTGTTGAACTTGTTGCAGTCTTTGCTTTGACTGCGGCTTTCTTTACGGCAGTCTTTGCCTTTGTTGCCACAACTTTAGCATCTGCCGCATCAACTTTGCCATCTTTGTTTACATCGGCAGTTTTCTTCACACCAGTAACGGCATTCTGAACTGCCGCTTTGGCATCTTGTGCATCAACTTTGCCATCGGCATTAATGTCAAGGCTCTTTGATGAACGATTGAAATAAATTAAAGTACCGATAACAACTACAACTACGATTGCAAGTAAGAATTCCATAAAAATCTCCTGTTAGATTAGTAATAGTATTTATGCTTAGTCCCACAGGTTACGAAAATATTTGCCAAACAGGCGTAGTCCATTGTCGATTCTTTCCTGTTCTTTTCGTAAACCTTCATAGTCACACTTATATGTATGATTCGGTCCTTCTTTCATTGTGTACATTGTTGCTTTGCCATTCTCATCCCAAGCACATGCTTCAGAGTAATGATTCATCTCACCACTACAATATTTTTCTTCCCACGAATCATCAACAAGGCGTTCAAATGCAAAGATCATCTCATCAAGTGCCCAATCCCAACGAGTGTGAATGTCACATTCAACTTTTGTGTTGTCTTCATGGTAAAAATCGAAACACTTTTGATCATCATATTCTTCGGCTGTAGTGTATCGCATTTCTTCTGGCACATCTTCTAAGTCAACCATACCAGAACCATGCTTTGTTGCTTTTAATTGCTTTAGCATCGGCAGAACAATCAATGCCAAAGTGCTATCCATCGACCATGTGTCATAGCGATCAATCTTTACATATTGAATACGCTTTTTGAATTTATCTACCCAAAGCAAAAACTTGTAGAGTAGAGTTTCGTGTTCTTTCTTTTTGAAAGGATCACCCTTTTCACTATCCCACGAACCTGTTGCAAGCCAATGCCCAAAGTTATGCACCCACTCAGGATGATGGTCGATGCCTATTTCGTCTTTTTCTTTCTTTGCCCAAAAGCAAAGCAATTCGGCTAACTGATAAGGACCGAACCAGTTTTTATAGGGACCAATGTAAACTTTCATTTCGTTTCAACTCTTTCTTTTCCAAGTAACTCTCTTGCTTTATCACGAACTTCTGCCGTGACTGCATGACCATACATCTCAGGATTCAATAGGTCTTTGAGAAAACGATATACATCTTCAGGCAATGCTTGGTGGGGGATTGAATTCATCATCGTTTTCCTTCTGGTCTACAAGTCTTAGATTTAAGAATGAATTTGTTTTTGAAAATTCATTTGGCAATGCCTGTGCTATCATCTCAAAATGATATTGTCCTGGATAGTGTTTAAGAATACTTCTCGCTCTTTCACGAACTGCTTTAGGCACTTTCGGTGTTGCCGCAGAATTGCATAACTCCATGAGAAATTGATAACCACATCTCATGGCACGATATCTTTCATTAGGTAGCGTCATTTTCTTTCCACTCCGTTACAAAGGTTTCGAACTTTTTGTCATCATCCCAAGTTTTGCAATAGTCATTGTCTTGATCACACATTTCTAAAACTTCATCTCTGCTTAAAACCCAATGAGATACAATTGTTTCTCCTAGATGTTGCTGAGAAAATTCTTTTGCTTCTTCCATATTGACTGTATCAAGCGCCCACAATGTTTTGTCTTTACCCCATTGATCAATGCCAGTCGGTACTTCAACAACATAGCGTTGACGAAATTGACTGATGCATTCAACAAGCACGAATTGAGTTTCAACTTTTTTCATTTCCCAACTCCCATCACCACGATCAATCCATTTAATGCGATCACCTTCTTTCCATCCAGATTCTTTTAATAGATCATCTGGAAACTGAAGAAAGTGTCCGTTTTCATCTTCTTGCACTTCTAATGTCCATCGTTTCATAATATCATCCTTATCAAGCCTACACTATCTATACTAACAAGTAGCAAATAGTTAGCAAGCATACCGAAACTCCTACGAGTCCAAGAAGCCCACGCATACATGCCACACCCAATGATCCAAATAGGATAAAGTACGAGAAGAGGTGGGGTTGGAACAGTAAGAGCCATGGTAATACTACAGCCAATACTAATAGCCCAAGCGACAATTTCAACAACAAATCTAAATTTGTTAGATTGCCAATCATCTTTTATCCATTCGAAAGTGTTATTGAATACTTCATGCATATATAGTAGTGTATCACACCACCCTCCTTTTGTCAATCCAAGTGTAGCAACTGTGGCATATCTTTAAGATAGGCAATTCTCATAGAATTCCAACATTCAAACAATTCTCTTGACTTGTGTTGATATACCAATGTCTTCATAGTGTTTAATGAACTCAAAATGTTTACCATGTTGTCTTGTAACTCAGTATACACTTTGTAGTCATATGGTTTTGAAAGCACCTTCAAATCTTTACGATGCTGAATATAAGTAGAAAACATTCTTTCAACAATGAATGGAAACATGTTCAATGATGCATCTCTACTGTAGTTTGCGCTACCATGATAAATTTCTGCGAGGTCATCTGGCAGATTTTCAAGTCGCTTCTTAATCATATCAAGGAAGGCAAGATAGTCTTTCCAAAATGTGTTTGTTGCAATGAAGTAACTGCAATAACAAGTATCAAGATTGGTCATCATTCCATTGGTTAAGTTTTGATCATATCCAGCGGCATTGAGTGCATGTCTTGCAACTTTTGTGATGCCTTTGTGAAATAACTCGCCTTGATCCCATACATTATATGTCAATGCATTGACGATTCTTGCATGGTTAAAAATGTAAACATCATGACCAGGATTGTTTTTGATTGTGTCAAAGATATCTTGTGCAGGATAACGCAACTTACCATTCCATCGTGGACCAAATGCACCCCATAAGTCTAAGTCTTTTGTGTGACCTTCATCAAACAGTCTATGAAAGTTATGATACTCACGCAACTCTGGTTGTTCATTCTTTGTATTGTCAAATGGTGTAAGCAAAGGATCAACATTTGCTAATTGTCGCTCTTCAAAACAAATCTCAAATAATTTTACATTCATTCATCCACTCCATATCCATTAGGTGCAATGTTACCAGTCACACCAATTCTATCAATGTTAACAACTAAACTTTTATCAAGATGATAATACAGAAGGTGTTCAATGTCAACATAGCCACCCTCTTCTAATCGTCTTGTCATGTGATCATACATTTTTTTGTAAACTTCACCAATGTAATCGTGCTGACTTATATCAAAACTCCATAGTCTACTCATGTACTGTAACTCAATACCACCAGTGATTGCTGGTGGAAACTGACTTGTATATGGACCACGAATAACAATTGGTCCTGTGTGTTTCTTGATATCAAAATTTTCGTTGAGTGTGTAACGACCACTCATCTTGAAAATTCTAGAGTACTCCGCAAAAGCACGACCATTCAACACATCCATGAACATATAAATTTCAATCAGATTCTTTACAATATCATGGTTGTTTGACTGCTGAATTTCTTTTACTCTAGGATGGTCACCATAGTACATAAACTCTACGCCAAACTTAGTGAGTTTTTCTTGCTGACCATCATTGATTGGTTTGAGACCGCCGTCAATCAATATGATATCTGCATTGTGGCATCTATCTTTGATTGACTTGCATGATTCATATGTTTGTAAAAATCTTTCTCTTGGCGTATAAATGCCATGCTTGGCATTGATTGCCGAAGATACTAAAAATAAATTTTTCATGGTGTAGTAGTTTTCTTAGTCGCTTTCTTTGCTGGTGGTTTTTTAGAAAGTGTGTCTTTGACTTTTTTCTCAAGACGCTTCATGACTTCTTCACCATCCATCCAAATATCTTTATTGTCAAGTATACTACGAATCTCGTCTGGTGTCAAGAACCCATTATATAACTTTCGAATGATTTTTTCTGACCACTTTCTTTCTTTGGTCAACTGATCATACATCTCACCACCTTTACCAAATGTGCCACCCGAATAATTATGGAACATGAATAAGGAATGCTCTGAGATTTCATATCGATCTGCTGATAGAAAGATCATTGTTGCGGCAGACATACAAGCGCCTTCTGCTGATGCAACTACCATGCCCTTACATTCGGCAATGGCACGAAGAAATTGAATTGTGGTAAACAAATCACCGCCTGGTGAATTGATATTAAACTTAATGATATCTGTTTCTTGTGCATGACGAATTGCATCGAATGCACTAATGTATGTTTCTGGTGGTCCTATTTCACCAGATAGATAAATTGTAATTAAACTACCGATCGGCTTTGCGTCAATCGCTTTATTATCAGTAGAAACTTTTTCATCGTTGACCATTCTTACCATTCAAATTCTCCAATGTTTTAGTTTTCATAAAGCCGTACTTACATATGTAGTATGCATCAATGATATCTGAAGATGGATTCCATTGTTTCTCCGTTTGATTTAGTTCTTCCTTTAAACGAATGGTATTCTCTTCTTCAAACACTTCTTGCATTTTTTCTTTGTTTGCATTACCCTTACCAGTCGCAAACTTCTTAATAACTGTTGGTGGTACTGTTTGGTATTGAACTTGAAACTGAAAAAATCTATATTTCAGCACTCCAGTATTTTCGGCAATGTGAAACACTCTGCCCTTTGAACCTAGTGAATAGTCTTCAATGAAAACTGCCACACCAGGTTCTCTTTCTAAAATTCGGTCTAAGAAAAAACTTGAGATCACTTCATAACGATGCATGTCGCTTTGATAGTCAAAGTAATGCCCTTGAACATTTTTAAATGATACTTCATATTTTTTTGATTGTGTCAAGTAATGAACATGACAATTGTTGAAATTGAATTCGCCAGCAGAATCATCAAACATGCAAACTGCTGGCGAGGTCATTGAATAATCAATGCCAAAGTAAGTCATCAGAAATACTTTCTGAGTACCTCCAGTTTATCGTGGTAGTTTGAGATTTCTTCTAGTTCTTTCTCAATTGTTCCCATGATATCTGGATGCTCTGCAACACCAACACCCTTGTCTAGTAATATTTCAACATTGACAATGTGTTTAGTAATGTGTGCTTCTAGATATTGTTCTAATGCATGTTTAATTTTATCTTTCATCTTTATCTTCTCCCCAATCCCAATCTGGTTCTTCTTCAATATCATCGTAAGAATCAGATTCATTAATATTTGATTCGTCTAACTCCGAACCACAAACTGAACAAAATTTAATTTTCTTTTTGTCGAATACTTGCACCTCATGATCTGAACCGCAAGATTCGCAATATACTTGGTATGTAGTCATTCAACCTCCTTAATTGCACCAACTTGTTTTTGCCTCTCCATAATATTCTCTAGCAAAACCTTTTTCAATTAGCATGTTGCGTAGACTTTTACCATCTAAAACAATGTCACCCAACACACGACCACCATACTTATCCCATGACATAAGATATATTTGTCTTTGTTGCGATGCGGCGATTGCTTGCTTTGTGAATTCAGTAGCGGCTTTACCTCTTGCATCTTCTTGTGGGCATTGCGCTCTGTGACCTTTCTCTGGTGTATCTACACCAAACACTCGCAAAGACAATTCTTTCTTAAGTGGATCAGGCAACCAGTTTGCTTGAAAGGCAACTGTGTCACCATCAATCACTCTGGTCAATGTTGCGTTATAAAGAACACCATCTTTTTGCTTTTGTGCAAACGCTGGTGTGGCTAAGAATACTGCGAGTAATGCGTAAACTATAGTTTTCATTCTTTGTTCCCAAATAGTTGTAGTATGCTTATAAAAATGTTGATGAAGTTAATATACAAACTTAACGCACCAAACCATTGCGTTTTGCGAATTTCATCTTGATTAGAACTCCAAAACATATCACGAATACGATTCATGTCATATGCAGTCAAACCTAAAAATATAACAATGGCTAAAACATTCAATGTCATTTGAAGTGCGGTTGATGCAATAAAAATATTTACAATGCTTGCAACAATCAGACCAATGACACCTGCAAAGAGAAAGGGACCAAAGCCAGACAAATCTTTCTTTGTAAAGTATCCATAAAATGCTAGTGCGCCAAAAGATACTGTGGTTCCTACCAATGCAAGAACAATACTTGCGGTTGTAAATGCATAAAAGAAAAGACTAAGGCTAAGCCCCATGACAGATGCAAATGCAAAGAACCAAAATTTAATTGTTTCTTCACTCATCGATTCACCTTTCCATGCAATAAACAAACTCATTGCAAGTGGTGCAAAGATAATAACATAACCAAATATACCACCAAACATAAATGGCGCAAGAGGTGACGCCAATGCCGCAATTAACATTGTCAAAAAGATTGCACCAGTCATTCTACCCAAGACACCTGCAACTGCGGTGTTTAAACTTTGTGCCGCACTTAGTGTTGTATTCATTTCAAATCTCCTTTATTAAGTTTTCCAATAATTAACGCCATCGGGATAAGTAGAATCAAGAATTTCTTCAACAAACTCTTCTTCTTCTTTAATTCTTTCTTCTAATACTTGAATTGCAGTAATAATATGTCCAGTATCATGCTCTTGTATTCTAGACTTAAGAATTTCTACTTCATGTTTCAAATGAGATAGATGTGTGGTTGTCATATTTTTTCTCCTTAATTTTCCTGGAAACGGATATACAGTAGGCATACTCTTAAGCCGCCTTGCCCCAAACATCTTCCCATTTTCCAGACAATGCACCTTTTGCATAATCTGTAGCACGATTCTCAAAGAAGTTTGTGTGAGTTGGTGCGTTAATCATTTCTTCTACCCATGGCAATGGATTCTTTTTGCGTTTGAAGATACCTTTCATACCGAGCGAAATCAATCTACGATCTGCAATGTAGCGAATGTATTCTTTCACATCTTCTGCTTTTAGATTTTCCATTTCACCCATTTCAAATGCGAGGTCAATAAACTTATCTTCAAGTTCTACCATTCTTGTAGCAATGGTATAAATCTTTGATTTGAGATCATCGTTCCAAATCTCACGATTTTCTTCTATGTATGTGCGAAATAATTTGATCATTGATTCTGCATGTTGAGTTTCGTCTACAATTGACCAAGTGACAATTTGCCCCATGCCACGCATCTTACCATGTCTTGGAAAGTTTAATAGCATGATGAATGAAGAGAACAACTGCATACCCTCTGTGAATGCTGAGAAAGCGGCAATGTGCATTGCGGTGTTTTCTTTTGTTGTATTCTGTGATGAGAGGTCTAGAATGTAATCATGCTTTTCTTTCATCTGTTCGTATTCTATAAACTCATTGTATGTGCTTTCAGGCATACCAAGAGTTTCAATCAAGTGTGAGTATGCGGCAATGTGCAATGCTTCTCTAGCGGCAAAGCCACAAAGCATCATGCGTATTTCTGGTTGTGGAAAGTATGGTAGATAATTCTTTACATAGCCACCAGCAACATCAATGTCACCTTGTGTAAAGAAACGAAAAATGTGAGTAAGGAATTTCTTTTCATTTTCTTTCAAACGATTCTTCCAATCTTTTACATCTTCAAGCATCGGCACTTCGGTGTGCAACCAGTGGGATTGTTCATGCTTTAACCATGCCTCATATGCCCATGGATAATTGAAAGGTTTAAAGTATGATCTATCTTCAGATAGATTTAAATCTCTTTTGTTTGTAACCATTTTTCTAGATTCCTATTCGATACGATTAAATATTTTTTGTTTGGAAATTTTTGTTTGATGTGGTCTAATATATCTTCAATCTGTCTTGATTGTACAATGAAGTCATTGTCTTTCCAAGCATAGTATGTATTTTCAATTTCTTCGATTTTAATGTTGATTCTGTCTGTTTCTTTTGATTTGTCATCCGCATCTTCAACTGTAAAATTATTTTTTATGAAGAGTGCGATAGTAATGCCGATGATGAGAAAAATTAAATCCCAAATGTTATTCATACATCACCGTATTAGAATCACCAAGTGCCCACTTGGCATTGTGTTCAACAACATATTTTTTAGTGCAAACTCTAAAGTCTGGAAACAACAACTCTTTAGGATTGCTTGACGGGTCTAAGAAAATTGTACGATTGTTTGGTTGTGCGGCATACTGACCATTGTCGAGTTCAATAAAGTTAAATGACTTATGATCCATTGGTTCTTCAGCAAAACCTGTTGGTGTTATGTTAGGGTCTGCATTTGCATGGTCAATCGTAAACATATATTTACCTTCATACCAATTCTTATCTTTCGCATAGAATTTACAACTTAGATTTTGTAAAAATGATTTACGAATTACTGTAATGTCATATCCCATAGAATCCCAAATTTGCAAATAGTTCAAAGGCAAAAACTCTTCAGGTTTCAAATCATGATTGCGAGATACAAATGCTGAGATAGGAAACTTATCATACAATGCACCATAGTTAGGTAGATATGCTTCAATGCGTAGTGCTTGCCCTTGAATAGACTTTGCAGTTACCCAATAACATGGTTCATATTCTCCATGACCTTTTTCAAAGTCATAGAGAAATTCTTTACGAATGTAACAGTAGACTGTTGGTATGTTGCAAACTAGAAACATTTTTTTTCTTCCTATTCTTTAACTTCGTTTTCATCAAAGTTGGCGCAGTATTCACTATAGTCTACAAACAATTCTTCGCCAATTTGAATATCTCTTACCGCAATTAAACACCCTTGCTCACTATTTAAGTTTGGTGTATAACTATGATTCATAAAATTACTTAAGTCACCTGAAGAATAGTAAAAACCTTCTTCACCTTTTTCAATCCATCCATACTTAATAAAGTATTCTTTTTGTGCATCATTCAAATCAAAGAATTGTAATAATGAAATTTTTGTGTCAATGCCTTCAACAAATTTCCATGCGATGCTATCTTTAGGTATAAATTCTTTTGCAAACAAACCTAATCCCATCTTTAGGTTTGTTGCAGTTTTGACTTCTACTCTGTATCTAAACACCAAAAGAAGAACCACATCCACAATGTGATTTTGCATTTGGATTAGTAATTACAAATGAAGAACCTTGTAATTTATCTGTCTTATAATCAATTGTTGCACCATCAAAGTATTGCATACTCATAGCATCAACAATTAAATTTTCAATTACAAAATCATCTTCATTCTTATCGTCTTCCGTTGTAAAACCATACTGAAATCCACTACACCCGCCTCCTTGAATAAAGGCTCTTACATATTTTGAATTTTCACCCAAAAGAATTTCATTAATTTGTGTATGAGCATTCTGCGTTATTGTTAACATATTTGTCCTTATAGTCTTTAATGGCCGCTTTGATTGCATCTTCTGCTAAAATAGAGCAATGAATTTTAACTGGAGGAAGAGCGAGTTCATTTGCAATTGATGTATTTGTGATCGTTGAAGCCTCATCAAGACTTTTTCCTTTTACCCATTCAGTAACCAATGAACTACTTGCAATGGCACTACCACAACCATAAGTCTTAAATTTAGCATCTTCAATTATTCCATCTTCATTTACTTTAATCTGTAGTTTCATTACATCTCCACAGGCTGGTGCTCCAACCATTCCTGTGCCTACTCTTTTTATTTCTTTAGCAAAAGAACCTACATTTCTTGGGTTCTCATAATGGTCAAGAACTTTTTCTGAATATGCCATATATTCTCCTTATAATTAGCCTTCACAAGCCAAACAGGTGTCACCTTCGACAATTGCTTTCATGTCGAGTTCTTTGATGACTTCTCTTTCAATACGCTTCGCCACTTTATCTGCCTTACCAATCTTTTCAGAACGGCAATAGTAAAGTGTCTTAAGACCATTTTTCCAAGCCATGAAATGAATGGCATGAAGATACTTGATATTAACATCTGGTCGAAAGAATAAATTGAGTGATTGTGCTTGATCGATATACTGTTGGCGATCTGCGGCATGTTGCACTACCCATCGTTGATCAATCTCCATAGAAGTTTTGAATACATCTTTGTTCCAATCATCCATCCACTCTAGATGTTGTACTGAACCATCGTTAGCAATGATGCTTGACCAGATTTCTTCATACCAACCTTCTTTATGATTTTTTGATTCTTTGCAAATAACTTCATCAAGATATCTATTCTTATTTAATGATGAACCTGATAAGGTATCTTGTCGATAAGCGTTTGCACGAAATGGTTCAATGCTAGGGCTGGTATTACCCATAATAATACTACTAGAGGCATTGGGCGCAACAGCCACCATGTGAGAAAAGCGCCTACCGGTGCCCATTGTATCAGGTGCTTCACCTCTTTCAGTACCAAGTTGTAAATTTGCATCATCTAATCCTTTTTTAGTGTGCAAGAAAATCTTGTGATTTGCTGAAGTCGCAAGTGCAGATTCCCAAGGAATATTATTCTTTTGTAAATAGGCGTGCCACCCTAATGCACCAATGCCAATGCTTCTTTCTTGAATGGCAGAATACTTCGCTCTTTTAATTGGCGATGGTGCGTTATCAATAAAGTATTGTAACACATTATCTAGCATCTCTGCAACATCTCTAAGGAATAATTTATTTTTCTTCCATTCATCAAAATATTCAAGATTGACGGAAGACAAACAACAAACGGCAGTTCTTTTCTTATCTGTTGGCAGAATGATTTCGCTACAGAGATTACTCTGTTTGATTGATAGCCCTTTGTCTTTTTGAAATTGTGGCATTGCACGATTACTTGTATCGATAAAATGCAAATATGGTTCACCAGTGATCATACGAGTTTCAAGAATGCGTTGCCACAATTCTCTCGCTGAAATAACTTCACGAACAGAACCATCATGTGGATCTTTAAGTTCCCATGAATCATCTGCGTGTACATCAATCATGCATCTCTCAACGATTTGCATAAAGTCATCGGTGATGTTGATGCCGTGATGCAAGTTTAGAGTACGCATGTTTGGATCGCCTGTTGGCTTTCGCATCTCTAAAAACATAAGTATATCAGGATGGGAAATATCCAAGTAAGTAGCATAACTGCCTCTACGAGTTCTACCTTGTCTGTAAGCAAGAGAAGAAGCGTCATAAGTGCGTAGATGAGGCATAACGCCAACGCTTTTATCATCAGCACTACGAATTCCAAGACCAATTCCTACACCTCCTCCGAGCATTGATAGCCAATTTACTTCTGATAGAGTGTCAACCAAACCCTCTGCGCTATCGTCAAGATATGGCAAGAAGCAAGAAATAGGAAGACCACGCTTAGACCTGCCAAAACTAAGAATGGGAGTGCTATAAGATAACCAATGCTTACTAGAATAATCGTATAGGCGCTGGGCATGTTCCGGATTGGAACCAAACGATTTCGATACATATGCAAACCTTTCTTGCGGAGAGTTTTCATCTTCTCTCATGTAACTCTCTTTTAATCTTTTGATACCTAATTCATCAAATAGTTCATCTCTACTATAATCGACTATAATTTCAGACATTTAATTTCCTTTTTGTTTTAATTCTTCGTACTTCAATTTCAACCATGCCATATTACTTTTATAATATTCATCAAACGATATAGGTGCTTCTTTATAGTTCATTCTTTCATCACGATTTCGTGAATACATGTCATATGCCCAATTTCTAAATTCGTTGTCATCCATTTTTATTCTCCACAAAGTCTGAGATCATAGGGAACACTTTACTTATAACATCTGCACATGCGTTTGCAATCTCAATGTGTTCTTTCTGTGTGCCATTACCACTTCGCAATTCAATGTAATGCACCCAACTTCTAAGTGTGCCATTGACATATAATCTAGATACAGTCAATCCTTCTGGTAGTACTGCTCTTGCTTGTTCTTTTGCAATACCGTTATCAATCGCCCATTTGTATGCTTGCTTTGATGCTAAGATAACTTTCAATTGTTCTTCTTCCCATCGTTCTTTTAAATAATCGTCATTTACTTCTATACTGTTTTGTCGATTCTTGGTGTCCTGAAGGCGTGCCTCTCTACATACGAAATCCAAATCTTTCGTTGGATCGGCGTAGCGTTGGCTAAATTCTTGAAAGGAAAAACTTCTATGTCGCAACAATTGTCTTGCGATATCTCTTGTGGTTTCAACTTCAAGGCAGGCTGAGACCATTTCAAGTGGGGACCAATGTTTGTTTTTGACGAGGTATTTGATAAGTCGTTCTGAAGTTTCTGTATTGGACTGATTGGCTGGATTCGAAACTCTCGCACAATACGCCACCAAGTCCTGGGCATCAAAGGTATGTTGTAAAGCATTTTTAAATTCCTCAGAGGGTTGACTATAATTGATTAATTTTACCTTCATGTTTTCTTCCATAAATTAAATTGCAACATCGCTTCAGGACCAGAGAATGAGTTTTTATTTATTGTATTCTGTATCTCTTCAGCACTTAAATTCTGCTTCACTACCATGTCATTGATATCTTTTTCCACAATCTCCTTTGGCCAGATACAAACTGTAAATCCATCATCGATTGCAGATTTTATTTCTCTAACGATTTCTTTGTTTCTAGGTTCATTATCATATACTAAAATCAATTTCTCTTTAGGCAAAAACTCACCAACTGATTTTAGATTTGCATTACCAGCACCAACTGCATTGTGTAAGAATAAACTATCAATTGGTCCTTCTGTTACATAAATTGTCTGATCTTTGTCTACATTGTTCAGACAAAAAATCATTGGTGCATCATCTATAATTCGCATTGTGACATAGCGCAACTTCTCACCACGAATTGCACGACCAGAAAGCCCAACTAAATTATCTTCGCCGTCAAAAAAAGGCAATACGAGCCTCGGCTCATTGCCTAGTATCTTATCTTCATAACCATCAGCGAATTGTTTAAATTTTGCTATGTCATCAACATAGCATAACTCTTCATATCTATGTTCTGGAATCTTTCTAGAATGAAGGTATTTGAGTACCTCATGATCATTTGCCAATTTTTTAATTGGTGTCAATAAACCTTTGAATGCATTGTCTTGCTTACTGCTTGCAAATGTAACAGGCTTGAAAACAAACCCGTGATCTTTGTGTGCCTTGCGTCCAGTTTCACCAGACTTGTATCGATCAAGGCAATACTCTTTATACAAATTTGGATCCATAAACTTAATGAGATTGCCAAATGACATTGACGCTTGGCAATTGTGACATTTGTAAAACAATCCACCTTTGTTTGGGTAAAGATAGCCCCTCGCTTTGTTGCGATTGGTTTGACTGTCGCCACATATAGGACAACGGAAGTTATAATTGTAGTCGCCTTTTCGCTTAAACTTATCAAGTCTATGAGAAATAGTACCGACATACTGTTGATCAAGCCACATACTCATATTATAAAATACTCCAGAGATACGATTTCTGCTAGTATAGCAGAAAATCGCTTACAGGTCAACTAGGCAAATAAGGCTAGAAGTGCTTCTAACTTAACATTGGAGATAATCCATGCCAAAACAACTACACCACCAGCAAGCATCCATTTCCATTGAAGGATTTTTTTGAGATCATCGTCTTCCTTCTTGTTGTGTTCATTAATGGTAGAATGGAGAGATTTAATCTCATCCATAATTCTACGCTCTGTCAATTCTATCTTATCAGATAGGTTTCTGTCAACTGTTGTGATGCGAGAATGAAGTTCTTTGATATCTTGTCCAGTATCTTCTTGTTTTTTGTTCATATCTGTGTAAATTTGATTAACCATACGGTCTTGGTTGTCCACCAACTTTTCAATGATAGTGTCCATCTTCTCGCACAAGTGCGTGATGTTGGAGACCTGAGTTTTCAGGACCTCCACATCAACTTTAAGAGCGACTACAGGATCGTTCATTTCTTTTCTGGAACTTTTGTTCCTTCAAGTTTCTTGTGAACCTTCATCTCTTTGCATTCTTGTACTTGCTTACCAGCCTTATCAAGAACTGGTTTGCCATCTTTAGTTACCTTGTCAATACAAACCTTTTTGACTTCAGCCGCTTTCTTTTCTTCAGCATAAGCGACAGTACCAAATGCCAATGACATTGCTACGAGTGTTGATGTGATTAATTGTTTCATACTTCCTCCTGATTATTAGTATATTTATTTGATGATGATTTTCTATCAGCGAATCTTTCGGTAACTGTAACACCAAGACCGGCAATAGCAATCATCATCATGCTTTCAAACATGTACTCTTTTACTTCAATTCCAAAAAACAAATTAGAAAAGAATGCAATACTACAAAAGACGAAAGCAAGGAAAGTAACAACTCTCTTGCTACTCCAAGTTCCGTCTTCTCCATCTTGCAACATGCTTTTTAGAAAAGTCATTTTAAATCTCTGGTTGTGGTGCTGGTGCAGGACCTGGCTTGCCACCAAAGCCTGTTACAATTTGTCCGCTTGATGCAGATTCGTAATCAAACTTAGGTTCTTTCTTGAATGGATTTTTAATATCGCCTAAATCAAAACCAATGCCGCCACCTGATGTTGGTGCTGGTGGTGGGGGTGGTGTGTATGGTTTGTTTGCAGAATCAAGTGCTTTTGCTCTCAACTCTTTATCGTCACCAGCAAGCATAATGCCTGATAGAGTACCAGTCAAAAATGTTGCAATTGGAATGATCAACTCAAAGAATTTATTGTCAACTGGTGACATGCCATTCATTGGTTGAGTAACAAAGATCAAAGAATATAGAACGACAAACACAATGCCGAACAATGTCAAACCTAAAATGATACCAATAAAAAACTTAAGGCGAGCATTTAACTCTTCTGAGGTGTATTTTTCACCATCGAATAAACTTCTAATCATTTGCATTCTCCTTTACGACCTTGTGGCGCTGATTGTGGATTGTTATTATTTTTTTCATAATGCGTCAAGTCTTCAGGACAAGTTCCGTTTGCACTACAGTATGGTTTCTTGCAAATTTGCAAATCCCAATTTGTAGGGTCCTGACAAGGATAACGATATCTCTCTCCATCACATGCGGCTAGAAGCGGCAACAATAAGATGAATAAGTATTTCATTAGTGTACTCCTAGAACATGTAATGCATGTTCATAGTGTTTGATTCGGTCATCAAGCCCAATCGTTCCACCATTGATACGCTTAGTCAATGTAACAATGTCACCTTTATCTGCCCATTGGTTGAGTTTGTTTGTTTCCCAAAACCAACATGCAGATTGTGCGGCACCTTCGAATGTGCCAAGATACTCGGTTGCTTCATCAGCAGAAATTTCTAATGATGCGGCGAACCAAGAATAATTATCTCTACCTGTAAGTTGAATCAATCCACGACCACGATACTTGTAACCATCACCAGATTCTTCTGGTCCGTTACCCATGCGGTTTGCGTAGATGCGATTTGCGATTGCTTCTTGTTTGTTTGGCATTGAAGCATAGCGTTGTGCGATGGCATCATCAGGAAAATATTTTGGAAATAATTTTCTAAGACTTGCCGCACGATAGTTTAGATTCTCTTGTAGAACCATAAAGTTTCCAGATTCATGGGCACATTGTGCAATGAACCCAGCCATTCTTTGTGGTGTATTGATTTCGTAGTCTGGAAATAATTGTGCTAGAGCATTATGCCATTGTGTGACATATGGGTTTCTAGGCAATAATTGTTTCAATTGCTCTTGTGTTAATTCCATTGTACCTCCTATTTAATTTCGAATGTTTTCTTTTGAACATTATACCATTCAATCCATGCTTCACTCTTCAAAGCACATTCATGATATAGAGTGTAGTTCTCAGTCACAGATTTGACAACCTCACTCAATGCTGGATCATTTTTTTGAATTTGCTTTAACTGAACGCAAGGCTTCATCAGCGTTTCTGGTGCATCAGGAAACTTTCTTTTAACTGGCACAGTAATGCTACAACCTGCAAGCATTACGCACATTGCTAAAACAATCACTTTCATTTTGCTTTTGCACCCTCTGCGGCTTTGTTCACAACATTCACAACTTCTTTAGGAATTTCACACTTAGCATCAAACTTTACAATCTCCCTATCAACATACTTTATAATCTCATTGCCTTTTTCACGAACAACTTCAGTTTTTACTACAACCTTTTCTACTATCTTTACATTTTCTTTTGCCGCTTTGGCTTCTGATTCGGCGACTTTTACTTCCATCTCTTTTACTCTTGCCTGCCATGCTTCTTCATTTGAAATTGCACCAGACATATAGGTGCCAAGCATAATTAGCAATACGGATACGATCTGAATTGGTGTCTTATAGACATACAATGGACCAATTGGTATGAAACGCAAAAGATAGGTCACTAAGAATCCTATCACACCTGCGAAAAAGATTCCGTAAAATATCCAGTATGGTAACCATTGCAATATCCACATACATTACACCTTTAGTTTAAAAAAGATTCGGTGAACATTCCACTACGACCATAGCGCAAGAAAATCATTGCGCCTGTTTTATCATCTTGAAGTATGATTGGTTTCTTTGGATACTTACGACCAAATTGACGAATCTCATTGCCAATCTCATCGTTGCCAACATATGTTTCATATTTCAAGTACTTTTTCTTACCAAGTCTTGCTTTGTTGAATCTCTCTGTATCAACAACAAATACATCATTGTTTGCAAACTTTGCTCTGCGTACAAGTGCCATCTGTGCTTTCTTGCCAACTGGTGCATCATCACCTGTGCCTGCAATGTTTCCACCACCAACTGCATTGACTGGTGCTTCTTCTTTAAGAAGTTTCTTTGTAAACTGTTCATTCAGCCTATGCTTACGAAACTCCTCTTCAAAATTTTCTTCAGTTAAATTCTTTTCTTCTTTAATCAACCACAATGCGGCGGCATATGATGCAATGCGTGTTTTACCACCAGGTACCATTGCAAGTAGTTTTTTCAACTTGATCATAAGAACATCAAATGTAGTCAAAGAATCTTTTTCTGCTATAGTTCTACGATCATCACCTTTTTTAAGTATGTTTCCTTCAGCATCAATCACGCCAAGTTTAAAGGCTTCCCACTCAGTAAAAGGCTGAGTAAGTCTTCTTAGGATTCGATATACAACATATAAATCTACTAAGTTTGCCATACTTTTCTCTGTATCTCTTTTAACAATTCTTCATCATGTTCGACATTCTTTATGTAATCTAAAAAAATTAAAAAACTGTTCAATGTTTTATGATTCTCTTTTTCAACTTTAAAGGTTAACATATTAACTGTTGCCTCTACACCAAAAACATTTGAGAGAAAGATGATGTGATTCAATATCAATCTTTCTCTCAGTTCACTTTTTTCTGCGTACTTGTTAATTAGTCGCTTGATATACTTAATTTTGTTTAAGTCTTCAAGAAACTCAAGTACCGATATGCAATTTGGATTTTGATAATTGTTGATTGCATATTCATCAAAATCATCTTCATTGTGTATTAACATAACGATTAGAATGCGCTAAGTGATGCCCTCACAATGTTTGTTGAGTTAGCCGCAATGTAAATGTAATTATCATCCCATGCGATTGTACCAACTGCCCAACCAGCCAATGTATTATTACCACTTGCAGGCGTTTGCTTTGTGCGAATACGAATCTCATCATTATTGAAATCGGCAAGACCAACAACTTCAAAGCGAGTGTTTGGTGTGACTTTAACAACATCACCACCAATGGTTGCAGTACCATTTGTAGTATTTGCGCTAATGTTAATTGTGCTGAATACCGTCTGAGATGTTTCACCAAAGATATCACCAAGTTCAATTTTCTTTGATACTGGTGAACCTGTTGGATCATCAATGATCAACAATAGATCGGTGTTTGCTGGTGCAGTCAATGCGGTCAACTGCGTTACTTTTTTATCTGCCATTTTTTTCTCCTAATTTTATAAACCCCCTCCGAAGAGGGGGAATGCTACTTCCGGGACTCGGACCAAAAATTAAAATCAAGAATCTTGTAAGATTGTATCGTCAGTATTCGCATCACCAGTGATTGAAGACATTGCTACAAGTACTTCAGTCTTACGGCGTGTTGTGCCATGTACATCAACATATGAAACATGCTTGACCCAACCAGGTGTGCTTAGGCCGCGCAATTCGTTGTTGGCAACTGATGCTTCAGTAGTGTCAACACCAAAGATTAAATTGCCGCTTATTTCTGATGCTGGAACATACTTAGGCGAATCTTGCCCAGTAATTGTAACGCCAGATACATTTGCTACATTCCATGCAGGGCTAATCGTCAATGATGTATTGCTTGAAATTGTAATAACTTTACGCTTGCGACCGTTAATGAAAATAGAATCGCCTTTTTCTAGTTCTGTAGTGAATACAGTATTTGTACCGGTAACAGTAGTTGAAGTATTAACAGCCGCAACTGTACCCGTTAATGAGAATGAATCTCTTTTTCCCCATAGTGCCATAGTTTTTCTCCTTTAATATCCTAATCTTCGTAGTTGAGATATGGTTTTCATAGTATTTATATGACGAATACCTATACCACCCTTTGCAACCCATTCATCTATGTTTTTTATGTGGTCATCGATAAGTAAGTTTGGTTTACCATCCTTGTTTACTGCATAATTCTGCTTCTGGTCACGAGGAACGAGATGAATCTCTTTCACACGACCAAGATGCTTTCGAATCCACTCAACCTTCTCTGGTCTGCTTGTAGGCATTCTTCGTGAAGGCGTAGAAAGGATGATAGGATCATATGCACGAATGAATTTCCAAAGTGCTTGCCCATCAGGCATCCAATCTAAGTTTGCCCAAAATTTAGGTACTGTCTTAAGTGCATTCCACTTAGGTTCTTTCTCTTCATCAGAAAAGTCACGCATACCTTTCATTTTAAGTGCTTTATTTGCACTATCCATGAAATTTACGAGAACTTGATCCATATCACAATAAATTTGAGGCAACTGTTCCATTTATTTCTTTTCATCAACTTCAGGATCGATTGTAATTGGTTCTTGTTTACCGCTTACCTTCTCGCCTTTTTTAACTGGTTTTTCATTTCCTGTGGCTTCTTTTTTTGCGCCTATAGTTTTTTCTTCATTCATTTTTCTAACAACACGATTCTGTGCAAGAGGTGAAACAAATTTGATCTTTGCGCCAGCAAGTGATTGAAGTGTTTTCAAATCAAGTTTATCTAGCATTGCAATAAGTTTCTTGTAGGTATCGCTAGAAGGATCAACTTTATTGATCTTGCTATACTCTTGACGCAACTTGTCAATCTGTGCTGAAGAGAATGCTTCTGCAATTTCTTCTTCAGACATAATGCTACCAACAACTTTTCTTGCTTGTGATTTCATCTTTCCTGGAATCATTACACCTTCTTCTTTTGGTGTCTTGCCTGCTTTCTTCATAGAGATTGCAATTGCCGCTTGTTGTGCTGGTGAAGAGGCTTCATTCTTTGGCACACAATTTGGCACCATTTTATCACCTTTCTTTTTCATACCTTCTTGTTTGTGAGTGTCCCAACATGCTTCGTCAATGTCTTCTTTGTACATATTCAATTCATAACGCTTGTTGTCAAGATTGGCAACTTGTACTTGAATTGCTTTCTTACCAGTCTTGTCAAGTAGACGATAAGCATTTGCTTTGCCTGATGCTGGCTTTCTTGGACCCATTGCAACATTTCTATCAATCTCTAGTGGATCAATTTCAATGTTATACTTCTTCTTTGCAAAGTCATAAGCATGAGCCATTGCTGAAGAAAAGTCTTTGTGATAAAGTTCGTAGCCTGTGCTTGATTTGGATTCATCAAGTTCAATCTCTTCTTTCTTCAATTGCTTTCTCAATGCCATCTTTGCAAGATGGGCTGCTCTTGAAGGACCAGTGCCACCTTTACCAGGAATCACACCAGGATTCTTTTTTGGTTTGTCTGGTGTAAATGGTGGTTGTGTTTTCTTTTCTACTTCTTCACCAAATTTATCACCAACTTTACCTCTGATTGTCATTCCTAGATGATGACTCCCTTTTTCTTTTGCATTTGCATCTTTCATCTTTTTCATCATTTCTTCTTTGTTGCCTTTAGCAACTATTTTTTTACTTGGAGAATGAACAAGCGCATATCCTGTTGATTTTGGAATTGCTTCATCAAGTTCAATTTCTTCTTTATAAAGTTTTGCGATTTCAGCACCAGATATGTAATCGGGAAGAACATCTTCTAAAGATTTTTTAATGTTTAAAGATTTTTTTGCGGCTGTTACAAATTTACCAGCAAAAGGTTCTAGTGTTTTATTTTTTCTCATTTTCGATGCTACATCATTAATGTCCATCATAAGTTCTTTTACTTTGCCTTCATCAAGTTCAATTTCTTCTTTTTTTAATGAACCTGCTGGTTGACCTTTTGCCTTTTCTTTGTCTTTAGGCATTGTACTCACACCTTTTGGTGCGACATGTTTTTTAACTCCAGATGCAGGAAAAGATTTTGCAACATCAGGCTTAACTTCTTCATGTTTTGCTTGATGCATGGCATCTAATTGATTAAAGAATGCTTTCTTTTCATCAGGCGACAACTGGCTTATTGAAGTAATGCCTTTTTTCTTCATCAAGGCTTTTACTTTTGCTTGATACTCAGTTTCTTCTTTCTGAATGTTTCTTACTGCATCAAGTAATGACTGTGGTAATCCAAATTTGCTTGACATGTTGTCCATGTTAATCCTCTCTAATTTCTAGAATTAAGTTTCCGTTGCCTCTGATAACTCTATGATAGCGCATCGCTTCAATAAAGTATGTCTTTCCTTTTTCTAACTCAACTGGAAGTTCATCGTCAAACTGCAACTTCCAATCGTTTGATTCTTTTACAAACACATGTCGATCTTTACGATCTCTATGCCAAACCAACTCTTCGTTTTCTACAGATTCTAAAAATGTTCTTACCTTAAAATCTGAAAACAAAACTTCAGTATATGGATTACCAGAAGAAGTTTCCGCCACCGCTTAATCCCAATTGTTTTGCATATCTTGGTGTATTGCAAGCCCAATATGCGGCACTTGTTCTATCTTTCTGCATACTGCATTGATGACGAGCCGCAAAAGATTTTCTTGCTTCTGGATCATTCATCTTGACTGATAGACCAGTAGTGTCACCCCATGTGACTTTCTTAATACCACCATCTGGTTTGCGAACAAACACATAAAACTTCTTAGGACCACCACGCTTTGGTTGATTCAATGGTGGATCTTTTTCTTTATCTTCTTCTTCGTACATTGGGCAATCAAGTGGAACATTGCGACCTTCGTACTTAGCAAACTCACCAATGTCGGTTTCTGTAATGAGTGCTTTGTCTTCAGAGCAAAGTTCTAGTTTGCCTTCGTTATACAACTTTCTTGCTTCACGAAACACTTCGAAATATTTTTCAGAACCAACACGATAAACATTTTCAAACAAAGGCACATTGTTATCTACATGCCAATCAATTGCTTCATGTAGTTTACCTTCGCCAAACAACTTAAACATGCGTTGCATATTGGCATTGTTAATTGCATCTATTGCGTCATTTGCAGAGTATCTTGCCTTTGTAATCTCAATGCTTTGTCCTGGAGTAGCCCTTGCGTATGCAATTCTTGCTTGATCAGTTCCATATTCAAGGGCTTCGATAAAATTTGCAAATTCCTCATTCTTTGTAACCTTCTTCGCAAGGTCACTATCAGCACCTCCCCAAGTGCCTTTGCCTTTGGTGATAAATGAGTTCACTCTTGCAAATGCCCATTGTTGTGCAGTAGTGCCTGGTCTGTGACCGCCTTGCCATGCCGCCATACCACGATTATAAACTTGCTTGAGAATGCTATATGCAATGCCAGACTTTTCTGCTTTCTTTTTTAGTCCTTCGATTTCTTCGAATAAGTCAGAAAACTCTTGAAGTTCTTCTTCATTCAATTCTTCTTTTGGTATACTTATAATTGCCTCATATATTTCTTCATCGTCAACTTCATATTCATCTTCATCTTCTTCCTCATCATCATCATAATTATACATGCCTTCAAACTCAAGATAGTCTGTTACGCTTTCAATATAATCTGCGGCTTTTGTAATTTTAGAAAGAACCCATGCTTCTGGTTCTTCATCTAGTCCATCTAAAATTTCTAGAAGCACTTCTGCATCTTGCATTAAATTAGCAACTTCAATTTGTGCCATTTGAATGCCATCTGTTTCATCGTAATCATATTCATCGTTTTCTTCATTTGTTTCAAAAGTATCTTCAAACATTTCATCAAGTTTTTTGCCTGTAACTTTTGTTACAAGAGCCCACGCTTCTTTAAATTTTTGTTGGCCAATGAGTTTTTTCAATTCGGCAATTTGTGTTGAACTTGCCTTTTGATAAAATTCAAAAACTTCCATTGCGCCAATATTGCCTTTGTATATTGCTTCTTTTACATCAAACTCTTCTTTTTGCAATTGAGTTCTTGTCAAACGGAACAATTGATCAGATGATGTGACCATGTCAAGCAATGTTGAAAGAAGATTTTGTGTTGCACTTCTTTCTTGAGGATTTAATACCTCGCCAGCATCCATTTTTGAAATTGAACGCTTGATGATTGCTAGAAGTTTTTTATCAGCAAGCCCCATGCGAACCAATTGTTCTAATTTGTTGACTTGTTTTTTATCCATCTCTTCGCCAAACATCTGCTTAAACTTTTTTGTATGCTTTGATTGTGGCATATCTTTTTCTCTTGCTTCTTTGTCGCCTGGTGCATCTGCGTATGCTGATTTGTCATCATCTGCTTTTGGACCCATACGCTTGAAGTGTGCATCTCTGCGCTCTTTGGTATCTTTGTCTAAACCTTTAAAATACTTCGCTGGTTGTGTGCCTGATTTACCAGCAACATCTTTATCTTGTGCAACTTTGCCTTCAAAGAAATTTTTAAATTGTTCATTCTTTGATGCTTGATTTTGTCGCTTCTTTCTTTCGATTTCTGCTTTGCGTACTCTTGGCAAAAGACGCATTGAAATTTTTGCGATTGCGCCTTTCATTTTTTCAACTTTTTTGTCAACGGCAATTTTCTGCCCTACTGACAAAGATTTGTATGCCTTGCCGGCGCCAAATCTACGCTTTAGAAATTTAAGTGCGGCTCTTCTTGCTCTAGTCTTTAACTTAGACTGAGAGGCAAAACGGCGCATTGCAAGTTCTCTAGTTCGTTTTAATTTAGCCTTCATTCTTCTCAACACCATACCTCTTTTTCTGCGTTGAGCCATTGATAAGGCTTCGTTTGTTTTCTCTTCAGGAACGCAATTTGGTACCATACGATTACCCTTCTTCTTTAGTCCTTGTTGTTTGTAACCAACCCAACATGCTTCGTCAACGGATTCTGTTAATCTCATTCCTTTTTTAACTGCATCAAACATTTGCTTTGCTTGTGCATCGTTGATTGCAGAAGGAACACCTTCTTTAAATTTATTGAAATCGTTATCTCTTACAAAACCACGCATCTTGGATGCAGACATGCCTGACACACCTTCGGCATCAGGATCACGCTCACCTGCGCTAATGACTTCTATTGAATTAAAGGTAAAGTCTTTACCATTGTATCGATTCAATAGTCTTTCAAACTCTGCAACTCTGTCACTACCAACTACAAGAGTTACATCTGTGAATTTTTCTTTTTCAAGTTCAATCATTACTTCAATGATTGTTCTTGCTCTTGACTTGACTACATCAATCATTTTATTAAAAGCAAGTTTCGC